>ERZ773076.70-NODE-70-length-57661-cov-8.312520_pt1 | contig 57661 bp, 61 predicted proteins | sample MGYA00580613_ERZ773076 | MGnify/ENA primary metagenome ERZ773076 (study PRJEB29015, sample SAMEA2738005) | human oral metagenome | biome: human oral; feature: human-associated habitat; material: dental | place: China | collected 2057 ...
CGCCCAAGAACAAACCGCCGAAGGCGAAGAAGAAAAGCCTAAAGAGGAATGCGGCTAACTAAGCGGCCGCTATAAAGAAAAATTTTACGCAATTTAGTTTTCAGAATAGTTTGCGCTGCGGACACTTCCTCCACACTGAATGGATATAGTGTTATTTCTATACCTACCGGTTAATGGTTCGGTAATTTTGTTGGATAAATCCAAGCCTGACGACCCAGTGACTAGTAATTTTATTTCTGGGTAGGTGTCGTGTATGAGTTTTATACTAAACGACTAGATCGTCGCAATTGTATATTTCAAAAACACCTGTTTTTACCGGTTCTTGTCTGTTAGGCGATTAATAATAAAAAGCGCTCCACTAAGGAGCGAATCATTGTGGCGCGCTCGACCGGATTCGAACCGGCGATCTCCTCCGTGACAGGGAGGCGTGATAGGCCAACTTCACTACGAGCGCATCTGACAGTAGTCATAATAGCAAACATCCCTGCTCTTTTCAAGAAACTATTTGCATTTTTTCCCCGGCTATTTTACAATTTTAACCAGAGAATTGTTTATGATAAAAAGAAATACCATCATTGCTATCGCTTTTCTCGCTGCGGTTGTCTGCGGTTCTATACTAAGTACCAGCCAAGTATTCGCTGAGACTGAATGTGCCGGGGCTAAGACGTCGGTTATTGCCTGCGGCGGGGCTACTGGTCAGGCTGCTATTATCGAGATTGTGAAAATGGTTGTAAAGATCATGACTGCTGGCGTTGGAGTTTTGGCGGTTGGCGCGGTGATATTCGGCGCCATTTTATATACTACTTCCGAGGGTAGCCCTGATAAGCTTTCCAAGGCCCGGACAGTTTGGACTAACACTATCATTGGGCTATTGCTTTTCGCGTTTATGGTAGCGATTACAAACTTTTTCGTTCCGGGAGGGATATTCTGATGAAAAAAATTATCTTAGCTGTTTCATTAATTGTATTTGGAGCTTTCAGTTCCGCTATGATTTTTTCCGGCAATCAAGCTTTTGCTGATTCCTGTTCTGACAAGGGTCAGATATTGACGTTTAAGCCGTGGTACGATGGGCTGACTGACGGATCATGCAATATCATAAGCCCTGGCAGCGATACGGACAAGCAGGCGGCATTTCTGTGGAGAATTGTACTGAATGTGATTGATGATTTGCTGCAGGTTGTCGGCTATATTACGGTCGGTTATATTATGTATGGCGGCTTCTTGATGATGACTAGTATTGGTTCGCCAGATAAAGCCGCACATGCCCGTAAAACAATTTTAAGCGCAGTTATCGGCTTGATAGTTACGCTATTGTCGATTGCTATTGTTAACTTAATATCATCAACGATAGGTTTGTAGTATGGATTTTTTACGTTTTTTGGCTGGACTACTAGGCGACGCTTCAAGCTTGGGTGTCCCGAGTAATCCTGCTGATAATAATGCTCTGAACAGAGTTGTTAATTTGGTATTTATGATTGCTGGCGCGGTGGCGGTGATTATTGTGGTTGTCGCTGGCATTAACTATTCCCTGTCGGTCGGCGAGCCATCGAAGACTGCCAAAGCAAAGGATGCAATAATTTATTCGGTAGCTGGATTAGTCATGGTTGCTGCTTCGTTTGTTATCGTAAAGTTTATTATCGGAAGGTTTGCGTAGAAAGGAGTATCGCGCATGAAACAGTTGTTAAAAATATTGGTTGTCCCGGCGTTTATGCTTAGTACATTGTTTACAGCGCCAGTGATAGTCTCGGCGGTTGATGTCTGCTCTGGCGGCAATGCCACATCAATGTATTGCCAGAATAAAAGCGAGGGCGAGGCTAAAGTTAAGTCGACAATTGGCAACGTTACAAACCTTTTATTAATGGCGGTCGGTGCTATATCAATTATTATGATAGTTGTTGGCGGTATATTGTTTGCCCTGTCAAATGGCGATAGTTCAAGGGTTGCTAAAGCCAGAAATACGGTTTTATATGCCGCGATTGGATTGATAGTTTCTTTATTGGCGTCGGCGATTGTTAATTTGGCATTTGGGCGTGTTTGGTAAAATAGAAAAGAAAGGATAAGGTTATGAAAAAAATAGGGTTTGTGATAGCATTTGTAGGCTTGCTGGGTGTTTCTAGCCTAGCTGCCGCCTCGCTATTAATGTCTAATGCTTCTGCTCAAGTATCTTCGGGCATAAATGCCGCGACAACCAGCGAAATGCAAGGTAAAAGCGTCAACAATACAGTTGGTTCAATTGTAAATATTTTATTGTGGGTTGTTGGTATTCTGTCGGTAACTATGATCGTGTGGAGCGGTTTTAAGTATATTACCTCGGCTGGCGATACCAGTAAGTTGGCTTCTGCAAAAAGTACGCTGATTTATGCGGTAGTTGGTTTAATTATTGCTATTATGGCGTACGCAATCGTTAATTTTGTCCGAACAGAGGTGACATCGACAGGCGGTAAAGCGGTTGGCGGTTCTCCGTCTGGCACTTCCTCGCCAGGCGGTTCTGGTGTTAGCAGCGGTGCCGCCGCTGGCTCTTCTTCTGGCGCCAGCACTCCAGGCAGTAGGTCTATCGGCAGCGGTTTTGGTTCCGGCAGCGGCCATTTAAAGCCTGGGCTAAGCAGGTAATTCATGTAGAATAGAAGAAATAGTAAAGGCGGGACAATAGAGGATAAATGTTGCAATATATCGGATAAAACAGTACAATAATAATCATCAAGTAATAAGAAGGAGAATAAGCGAATGAAGAAAGTAAAAGTGTTGCTGGCGGGACTACTGATGGTACCGATGGTTGCTTTGGCTGCTTCGCCGGCGGTTAGCGCTCAGTATAATCTGACAGGCGGAACAGAGGCTGCAAAGGGTGAAGGTATGAAAGATGGCGTGGGGGACGCTAACTCGTTAGTAAAAAACGTCGTTAACATTATCCTGTGGGTTGTCGGTATTTTGTCGGTGATCATGATGGTTTGGGGCGGTATTAAATATACGACCTCGGCTGGCGATAGTAATAAAGTGACGTCGGCAAAGAACACCATTATATATGCGGTGATTGGTTTAGTTATCGCTATTATGGCGTACGCAATCGTTAACTTCGTTACTACCCAGATTGGTACAGCGTAGTTTTAAGCTTTTGTTAGCGTTTTAAACCCCGGCATGCCGGGGTTTTTCATGAGGTAAATTGTACGTTTAGTTTCTGATTTCTGCTCTGCCGTGCTGCCGTGCAAACAGATTTAAAAACTCAACATAGAGTCTTACAAAACCTTAATCTTCTTAGCTCTTTCCTGCTTGATTTTCTCAAAGGTGATTGTCAGTACGCCGTCTTTTAATTCTGCTTTAACACCTTCTTCGTTGACGGCGGTTGGCAGCGGTAAGGTACGGCTAAACTCGCCCCAGTAGCATTCCTGAATGTGCCAGTTGCGCACATCGCCTTCGTCGCCGCTTGATAACGTGCCGCTGATGGTTAAAATCCCGTCGGAAATACTAACATCCAAATCGTTGCGGTCAACGCCGGCGGTACGAGCTTTAATAACCAGCTCGTTTTCTGTTTCAAACACATCGACGGCCAGCTGTCCCATTAAATTTTCAGAATCTTCCCAAGTTTCGTCGGTTGCTGCGGTAGCTGTTGCAGTAGCAACGGTGTCGTCGCTATCCACCGGCTCTGGTTCTGGTATTGAACTGTCGTCGCTCCCTAAGAACGCCGCCGTCAGCTCATCGTCCAGTAATAGATTATCATCTTGTTTGCGGGCCATAATCTCCTCCACTGTTTATATAATAGGCTCATGACAGTAGTCTACTACAATTATAGCTGTTATATGCGGTATAATCAACACTAGAGGTTATAAAAGTATAAATTACGATGTTTGACCAGATCTTATCAATTATCGCTCCTCACCGCTGTTACGAGTGCGGTAAAACTGGATATATTCTATGTCAGAGTTGTAAAAAATACATCATCAAACAACGATTTCAATTATGTATTTTATGCGGTAACCCGCTAAAAACAGGCAATCTTTGCGATAATCACCAGCAGCCGTATGATATGATATGGTGTTTTGCCCGGCGCCGCGGGTCAATAGCTAAGATTATTGACGATTATAAATTTCGCCGCGTTCGGGCAGCAGCAGGTGTTTTAGGAGATTTGCTTGATTCTACCTTGCCGGAGTTGCCGGCAGGCGCGGTTATCGTGCCGATTCCCACGACGTCCAGGAATATGCGCCGCCGCGGTTACGATCATATGCGGCTTATTGCCAAACATCTGGCCAGAAAGCGGAAGGTCGGCTATTCTTCCCTGCTTCGCCGCCGCAATAATGTCGTCCAGCACGCCACTAGGTCGTCGCGCCAAAGAAAGCGGCAAGCTAAAGAGTTCTTCGAGGTGTCTAAGCCGGTTGATCAAAAGAAGTTGTATGTAATAATCGACGATATCTTTACGACAGGCTCAACCTTAGCGGCGGCAGCTGACTGCTTGAGACAGGCGGGCGCTGAAAATATCCAGGCGGCGGTTATCGCCCGGCACGGCAATATATAAATCACTGATGGTGATAGCGGCTGCCTTTGGCTATCTCCTGCGCGCGGTACAGCTGTTCCGCCAGGATGAGGCGGACTAATTGATGTGGAAATACCAGGTTTGATAACGACCAAGTCACATTGGCTCGCTGGCGCATTTCATCGGTAACACCATAAGCGCCGCCGATAATGAAGACAATATGTTTATTGATGTGATTGCTAATTAAGTCTGATAATTCTGGTGATGATAAGTTTTTACCGCGTTCATCAAGCAAAATGACAAAATCATCTGAGCGCAGACGGCTGGATATACGCTCTGACTCCTCCTGGCGCGCCCTGCCGCCTTCAAAACTTGAATGTGGTAGAATTTCATCTCTGCGGCAAACGGCAGTCTCAGACGCTCTAAAAAACGAAAAACGCCTGGTTGAATCCAGGGTTCGTTCTTTTTACCGATTGTTAGAATGGTTATTTTCATCTTAAGTAGTTGTGGCGGAGAGAGAGGGATTCGAACCCTCGATGGGTTGCCCCATACCGCTTTTCGAGAGCGGCCAGTTCAACCACTCCTGCATCTCTCCATAAAGCTAATGTGGTACACCCGGCAAGATTCGAACTTACGACCTCTGGCTCCGCAAGCCAGCGCTCTATCCAGCTGAGCTACGGGTGCATACAGCCTTTCGGAAACCCGATTGGCCATAACAGAAATATAAAGTGCTTTCTCCGCCCAAAAACGGTGAACTTTCGTATTCTACCACATATAAACTAGCAGGGCAAGTTATAGTTTTATCATACGGATGAGTTTTTCCAAGGCGTCGGGCTTAATCTCCTGCATCGGCAGCCGCGCTCCCAGCATATCGACAATTTTCTCGCCCTCTTTTTCAGAAAAATAGAGAGTCAAACCAGGCGAAAAGCGCTTGACTGGCAGTAAAATTGCTGAATGCTGGTTATTTTCGCGGGTTATCCCGAAAGCCCTAAACTCGCTGAAGTCGTATAGCTTATCGCCGACATAAATGCCTTTGGGGCTGATGGCGTAATTGATGTTCTGCGGTGTTTTCTCTGATAGTAAAAACAGCGCTACTGTCATAATTGGTAGTAAAATGGCAAAGGTCGGGCTTTTGAATACTAAAATCGCCAGCGTCATGAGTCCGATAAGAACAACACCGAAAGCGACGTACCACCACAGCTCGCGGTGGACCTTGACGCCCTCTGGGGCCGTCCAAGCAATCGGCTCTTTTAAGCTCAGATCATCTTCTGTCTTATTTATGTCTGCGTTTGCGTCGGTGTCTGATTTTTTCGGCTCAGAGCTATCAGCTTTCGATTTCTCGTAAAATACGGCAGATTCTTTAGTTTCTGGCGGCTGATTGTCTTGGTCTGTATCCATGGCTACAGTATACCACGAGCGATTTTATCGGGCAATTTTTATACGTTAGTGGTCGGTCCGCCGCTACCGCCGATTGCGGTCATCAGAACAAAGTTGATGATAGCATAGGCGAAGATGGAAATTAATAACCCGACAATAGCATAAATGATGGTGTTTTTGGCGGCGGTTACCGAGTCTTTTTTACCGCTGGAAACGACGTAGCGGACGCCGCCCCAAATCAGCATAACTACGCTGAGGACGCCGGCGCCGTATAGCATCAGGTTAATGCCGCGGCGGATGATTGAGGTATCGCCGTTAGCCAAATTTGCTGGCATGTTATCGCCGCGCGCTGCATTGACGCCAGCTGGCGCGCCGCCTTCGCCGATAGCCGAGACTGGTGCAGTAGCAACCATCACGCCCAAGCCAAGCGCCAAAACGCCCGCAACTATTCCCAAAAAACCTTGCTTCATCATGATAAGGCTATTATATCGTCTTTATGTGGCAGCGTCAATCGAAAAATTGCTGATAAAACTATGAATTATGGCCGATATATGATACACTCTATCTGTAGATCTGGAGGAGTACCCAAGTGGCTGAAGGGGACGGTTTGCTAAATCGTTAGTACGGAGAGATCTGTAGCGGGAGTTCGAATCTCCCCTCCTCCGCCAGATTTTGAACTGATGTTGATGTTGGAAGGGTGACCGAGTGGTTGAAGGTACCGGTCTTGAAAACCGGCGTGCGGTAAAACGTACCGAGGGTTCGAATCCCTCCCCTTCCGCCAGAGAAGATAGTCGCGGCTAGAGAGCTGGGGTTATTTTAGTTTGGCGAGCATGTATATATTTAGGAAAATATACTTGACAAAAAACAAAGCTTGTGCTAATATTAAGACCAGTATTTCATAAAACAGATACAAAACAGGAAAATGAAATGAATATAGCACAACAGTTAATTACCATAGCGACTATGCTGGTTAGCGTTCATACGGCAATTGGCGTATTGTTGCATGATACGAGTATGGATAAGGCGTTTACGGCGTCTTGGGAATATGTTTATTATGATAAATCGGATACGGATGAAGCGAAAATGCCGGAAACTAATCCGCACACCCATCCGGAGCATGCGCAGGTGTCTCATATTTTAAAGAACGGTTCATCACAGCCTCGGACAACGCCGCGGGATAATGACCGTAAACGATTGCGCCAAAAATACGCCGCGCGCGGCCAGCATACGTTTGATGGTTATCGGTTGATCGTCGGTGATGCGGCTTAGAGATGCTAGTGTATAGTTTTAGGTTGGCGGTTTTTACCTAGCTTGCTGATTGAGCCCTGGCTTATATTATCTATCCCGCCTATTTTACGGTAATCACTTTCAATTCAGCGACCAGCCGCGCGATAATTTGCTCTTGTTCGGTCAATTGTTGGCGGGTTTCTTCAACCAAGTAAGCCGGTGCTTTTTCAAGGTATGTCGGGTTGTCGAGCCGTTTTTGTAAGCCAGTTTTCTTTTGGCGGGCTTCGGCGAGGCGTACTTCCAGATTTTCCTGATGCTGGTATAGCGTTTCGCTATCAATATCCAACCAAGCTTCTCGATTGGCGACAGCCAGCCGCAATCCTTTTGGCTGGTCAGTATGTTTGATCGAGCTGAGGCGCATTAAATGCTTAACGGTGTCCTGATTTTCATCAATTAAATTGTCATTACCGTATAACAAGCGGTATTTCTTATTGCCCGGCAGTTCAGCGATTACCCAGCGGCCTTCGGCGACCAGCGTCTTCAGCTGCTCAAACTGCTCAGCGGCGATAGGATCAAACTTTTCTGGGGTTGGCCAGTGGTCGCGCATTAAAATGCCGTCGGTGTAATTAAGTGTCTGCCAAATCGTCTCGGTGACGAATGGCGCGAATGGATGAGCGATTTTCAGGCTGGTCGCCAGCGCCCATGACAGCAATGGGCGGTTGATAGCGGTTTTTGATGATTCGATGTACCAATCAGCTAGGTCGTCCCAGATGGCGTGATAGACCGTGTCTGCGGCTTCGGAAAAGCGGTACTGCTCCAGGCGGACAGCGACGTTATTGGCGGCGTCGTTCAGCTGGCGGATAATCCAGTGGTCGGCCGGCGTCTGCGGCTCCAGGTCAACGATTTGGTGCTCATCGCCAATTTGCGCCTCGACGAAACGAGCGATATTCCACAGCTTATTACAGAAGTTGCGAGCAGCGATGACCGCGCCCTTGTTGAAGGCTTGATGTTGGGCCGGCGCGCGGCCAGCGATGATGCCCATGCGAGTGGCGTCCGAGCCAAATTCCGAGACTAGCTCCATTGGGTTGATGACATTGCCCTTGGATTTGGACATTTTTTGATTGTGCTCATCATTGACCATGCCGTGTAGGTAAACATCTTTGAACGGTAGTTTGCCAGTGCGGTACAGGCTAAGCATAATCATGCGCGCCACCCATGCCCGCATAATATCCATGCCAGTTTCCATCAGGCTGGTTGGGAAGTATTTGGCTAGTTCCCCGCCGTTTAGGTAATCGGTAACGATGTACGGCCACTGTCCAGACGAGAACCAGGTATCAAAGGTGTCCTCTTCCCTGATATATGTTGTACCATTTACAACTATCTTTCGTTCGTCAGTGCGGATGTTGAATATCCAATCGCGCGGGTCGCTTTCATTAACGAATGCCGGAATCGGGATGCCCCACGGGATTTGCCGGGAGATATTCCAATCTTTCAATTGTTTGAGATAAGCGATGAGCTCTTTGCGTTTGGCGGCTGGATAAAAGGTAATCTCTTCCCTCTCTAAGGCTTCAATGGCTGGTTGAGCCAACGGCTGCATTTTAATAAACCACTGCTCCTTAACCATCGGCTCAATCACGCTGCCGCATTTATAACAATGTCCGACGGCATGTTCAATGTCTGTTTCGCCGCGGCGTAGCTCTAACGATTCCAAGGCCGCCAACACGCGAGTGCGGGCTTCTGCCGGCGTCAGGCCTAGGAATTGCGGCGGCACATTAATCATCTTACCTTCTTGGCTGATGATTTGTTTGAGCGGCAGATGGTGGCGCTTGGCCATCTCGAAGTCGTTCGGGTCGTGCGCTGGCGTAATTTTCACCGCGCCAGTACCGTAATTCATATCGACGTACTCGTCGGCGATAATCGGGATTTCCTCGTCGGTGATTGGCAATAAAATTCGCGTGCCGATGAGGTGTTTGTAACGCTCGTCATCCGGGTGAACAGCCACTGCCACGTCGCCCAGCATAGTCTCCGGCCGTGTGGTGGCAATGACGATTTCACCGATTTTATCCAGTGTCGGGTAAGCAATTTGCCACAACTTCCCTTTTTCATTTTTATGCTCAACCTCGATGTCGGCGAAGCTGGTTTGGTGTTTAGTGCAATAATTAACGATCCGCTCGCCGCGATACACTAGCCCGTCATCCCACATCTTTTTGAATGTCTCATATACTGTGGCGATAACTTTATCGTCCAGCGTAAAGGTCAAATGCTGCCAAGAAGCGCTGACGCCCAGAGCTCGCAGCTGTAACTCCATGTTGCCGCGTTTTTCTTCAACAAACTGCCAAACCTGGTCGTACAGTTGTTCACGTGAAAAGTCAAAACGGCTTTTTCCCCGTTTTGCCAGTTCTTTTTCATAAACTACCCATGTCTCAAAGCCAGCATGATCTGCCCCAGGAATAAATACCGCGTCGTCGCCTTTCATCCGGTGATAGCGGATCATAATGTCCTTCAAATTCATGTCTAGGGCATGGCCAATGTGCAAGTTACCATTAGCGTTGGGCGGCGGCATGACGATGGAGTACGGTTTGCCGACACTGGTCGGCTCTAATGCGCCGCTGGTTTCCCACATGGCATAAATGTTTGGTTCGTAATCGTTTGGGGTGTATTGTTTGGCTAGTTGCATGAATAATTCCTACTTTTCACGTGAAAAGCGAGCATCGCTATCGTCAAGATTTTTCACGTGAAAACTCAGACAATAGGCGTAAATGATCTCTCCACGCGGTTATATTACCAAGCCAATTATACCACAGAAAAAGGGGCGGTGAAATCGCGGATAATATCTGACTGGGGCGTTTTAACGCAGCGTTTGGTAGGCGCGGTACAGCCAGTAGCGGCTGCGCTGCAATGGCAAATCCCAAGCCCCGGCAAAGGTGACGTCGTGTCCGCCAAATGAGCGTTTGAACTTGGTGAAGCCGGCCCACGGATGATTTTTATCAGTACCGTCGGGGGCGATGCCGTAGAGGTCAGCTTTGGTTAATCCGTGCTGCTGAGCGTCAATAATCGCCTCGGCCAGCAGGGCAGTGCCAGCATTGAGCTTGCGGTGAGCTGGGTCTGACGAGGCGCCAGCATGGGCGTAATATAGCGTGTCGCTGCTGTGATAAAACAGAGCTGCGGCGATAGGTTGATTATCAAGCGCGGCGTAATACAGCGTGGCCGCGCCAAGCGGGAAGAGGGTAGCGGCTTGCTGGCGGAAATAACTATCAGGGTGCGGCGTAATGCCACGGTGCCGAGCGACTTGGTGGACGAATTTCAGTAAGATATCAATGTCATGCGGGTCGGTCGAGCGGTAGACAGAGACGCCTTTTTTATGATAATTGCGGTACACATTACGAACCGGCTGCGCCATATGGGCGATCAGCTGGTCTTGCGGCTGAGTCAAGTCAATGACGTGCGAATGCTCGGGTTGGAGCTTTTGGTAGGTGACCTTTTTCCAGCCGTGAGATTTGAGATGCGTGGTAAAGTTAGGGTTGGTTGGCTCGACGCGTAGGAAAGTAACGCGGTGTTTTTTGCCAAGCTGAGCTAGGGAATCAAGAGCTGCCGCTAGCGAATGTTCGTCAGCAGCAGTTGGGCCGTACGGGCAGTATAGGCGGGAGTTGCCGGTGCTACGCTCTAAAATAGCCAAGTATTCCCAGCCCGGGCCGCTATCGCGAAAGGTGGTGCGCCCGAGTGATTCTTGAAAGGCTTGCCAGGCTGTTGATTGTAAAAAGTGTTGGTTCATGTTGTAATCCTCACAACGTTAGATTGCTGTCATTGATAAACTTGGTTGCACTTCCAGGTCGTACGGGTCGGCGGGCTGGTCGATGTGGGCGCGGAAATAGCCGAGCGCGGCGATCATGGCGGCGTTGTCGGTGCAGAGCTGGATAGGTGCATACTCAATGTCGATAGGCAAGGCCTGGCGCAATTGGCGGCGTAATTCTTGGTTGGCGGCGACGCCACCAGCGATGACGACGGAGGTGGGCTGGAAATTGTCATAGGCTTTCTTGGTCTTATCGACCAAGGTTTTGATGGCGGTGCACTGGAAACTGGCTGCCATATTATGCCTTAGACTGTCGTTTACTAGCTCTGGAAGCTCGTGCGACGGAAAGGTGAAGTCTTTGCCCACCTCGCGCTGAACGGTCCTCAGAACGGCTGTCTTGAGGCCGGAGAAGGAAAAATCGTACTCACCGGCGAGCTTGGCGATGGGCAGGTGAAAGGCGTGGGGATCGCCGAGCTCGGCTGCTTTGGCGATGGCAGGGCCGCCAGGGTAGGGCAGGCCAATGATTTTAGCAACCTTATCGAACGCCTCGCCGACGGCGTCGTCCTGGGTCTGGCCGATGAGCTGGTAGTTGCCGTGAGCTTGGAAAAGAACGAGCTGTGAATGGCCACCAGAGACGATTAATGCCAGGAGAGGGAAGGTAGGTTGATGGTGTGGTAAAGACAGCGCCAAATCGCTAGAATTAACAACGGCTTCCGCACGCCGAGATGCTTTCTCGTCAGATTCTTTGGCGACTGCACTGAAGACATCGCCAACCTCAGTAATCATCTTTTCGGAGTACTCTTTACGGGTGGCTTCGCCGGCCCGTGGCGTTCGGCTGACGGGGCTTGACGCGCCCGTCACAGCCTCCTCAAAGACGACTGCTGAGGTTGGCTCGACAGCTTTTGACTTGTCAATAATATGGCGAGATCCTTGTTTCGTAATAAAATTAGCATACACATGCGCCTCGACATGATGTATTTTGTAGAGTGGCTTATTGTGAATGATGGCGAGGGTGCGGGCGGCGAGGGTGCCGATGAGCAGCGAGCCGATCAGGCCGGGCGCGTAGGTGACGGCGATGGCGTCGATATCATCCCAAGTACAATCAGCATCAGACAAAGCTTTTTTAATGACCGGGTTAATAACTTCCAGGTGGCTGCGGGCAGCGATTTCTGGGATGACGCCGCCGTATTCGGCATGGATGTCGATTTGGGAATTGACCACATTAGAAAGTAAGCGTTCGCCGTCTTCAACGACCGCCGCCGCTGTTTCATCGCAGCTGGACTCGATTCCCAAAATCCTCATTTGCTTTTATTATAGCAAATATAAGTGGTAAAATAGGGATATGAAGAACAAGTTGGTAAAAATTGCGAGGAAAACATTACCGAAGGGGGCTTTGAAAAATACGGAGAATGCTTACAGGATTACTCGCACGAAGATGGTTAGTTTGCGGTATGGCAACCCGGCTCGCGGCTTGAGAATCATTGCGGTGACCGGGACTAACGGTAAAACGACGACCGCTTGTTATATTAATGAGATTTTGAAAGAGGCTGGTTTTAAGACGGCGTTGTTTACGACGGCGGTGATTGAAATTGCTGGCCAGGAAAAACTGAACGATTTGAATGCAACGGTACCGACGGTGGCGAAGTTGTTTCGTTTTTTCCGGGCAGCGCGGCGTAAAGGCGCGGAATATGTGATTTTAGAGGCGACTAGCCATGCTTTATGCCAGCATAAGTTTGACGGCGTGCCAATTGAAGCGGCGGTGATGACGAATTTGACGCAAGATCATTTGGATTACCATAAAACGATGAAGCAATACGCGGTAGCGAAGGCGAAATTATTTGAGAAAAAGCCGAAATATATCGTGCTGAACCGCGATGATGCGTGGTTTGATTATTTTAATCAGTTCACGGCGCGCGAGCAAAAAATGACCTACGGCATGAATCCAGAAGCCGAGGCGCACATCACGCACGTCAAATTGTATAAGAAGGGGACGGAGGCGAGTCTGCTGATCGACCATCAAACTCATCTGGAGCTGGCGACAAATCTGCCAGGCGAGTTTAACGTGATGAATATGTCGGCGGCGGTGTCGCTAGCGTATCTGTTGGGAATTAAGCTGGAGGATATTCAGGAAGGCGTAGCGAACTTGGAGGTGATTCCGGGACGGTTTGAACGGGTGGATAACAAACTCGGGATTGATATTATAGTGGACTATGCACACACGCCGGATGCGTTGGAAAAATTGCTAAAGACCACGCAAAAGATTACTAAGGGGCGGCTAATCCTGGTGTTTGGGGCGTGCGGCGACCGCGATCAATCGAAGCGGCCGATTATGGGAGAATTAGCAGCTAACTTGGCGGACAGGATTTTCCTGACAGATGAAGAAAGTTATAATGAAGATCCGGATAAAATTCGGGCGATGGTTCGCCAGGGGATTGAAAAGACGAAAAAATCTCATAAAATGACGGAAGTGACCGACCGGAAGCAGGCGATTAGCCAAGCTTTGCAGACGGCAACGCGCGGCGATACGGTTTTAATTACCGGTATGGGCCATGAGCAGTACCGAATTGTTAATGGCAAGCGGATTCCATGGAATGATAAGGCGGTGGCGAGCGAGATTATTGCCGAGATTGGTCAAGAGAATCGTAAAATTCCGCTTTAATTCGCTGCCAATTTGATGATTGGCGGACGAGTTTCTGGCTATCGGCGGGGTTTTTAAGGAGAGGTTTGATGGCTTCCTCGAGGTAGATACCGCCCTGTGAGCCTTTGAAAAGAATGGTCGCGTCTTTTGTGTCGCTGTTTTTTAAGAATTCGCCAGCTTCTGGGGCTGATTGGAAAGATGTGATTTTACAGCCGTTTGCTTCGGCGACTGGCGCCAGGTAGGTTTTTGACAGATTGCCGACGGTGATGATCAGGTCTAATTGTTTAGGGTTGCAAAGTTTGCCAATTTTCTTATGCTCTGCTTCGGATATGTCGCCAAGCTCGTTCATATCGCCTAAAACCGCGATTTTATGCTTAGATTCCAGGGAATAGAGGGTTTTCAATGAATGCTCCATGGCGATGGGGCTGGCGTTATATGTGTCATCTAGCAACGTACAACCCTGTATGCCGTGCAAAATATTCATTCTGCCAGAAACAGGTTGGATTTTTGCCAGAGAGGCGGCCACTTCCTGGATATCCATACCGCACGCCAGTCCTGCTGCTGCCGCGCCAGTGATGGAGCGAATATTATGCTCACCCAGTATGGAAATAGTAACCATGCGGGACGTTTTTTCAGAAAATTGCAAATTTGCTGCGCAGCCGCTACTGGTAAACTTTTTGATTTTTAGGAAAACGTCAGCGGCTTGATCGCCATAGCTAATACGATTTCCAGCGATGAGAGAATGATATTTTTTATCAATATCGTGAAGGTTGAAGATGGTTTTTTTAGCTGCCTGGCTGATGGACAACTCTTCACGCGCTACCGCGTCCATTGTTTTGAAAAACTCCATATGCTCCGGCGCAACAGAGGTGATAATGGCAATATCAGGCTGCATATACTTGGTGAATATTGACATTTCGCCTGGGCGGTCGATGCCGCATTCTTGAATAATAATATCAGGCGCGTCTGGAGTATGAATGCTGGTGCGGGCGTTTGCAAAGACCTTCAGCCAGGCTAGGGGAGATTTGGCGTTTTTCGGTCCGTCGATGCCAAGGATTTCCAGGGGCGCGCTTAAGGTGGTGTTCAGGTTACCGCGGCTATGGCGGATAGTGAACTTTTCTGCTAAAACAGTAGCGGTCGCCGATTTGACACTGGTTTTACCGACGCTGCCAACTACGGTGATTAGCTTAACATTGGGGTGAGATTTAAGATATTTCTTAACGTAAGAACCAAGGATTTCTTCTAAGAGATGTTTGAATAATTGCATGGGGATATTATAGCAGAGTGAAGAAGAGTTTAAATTTGCTATTTTGTTGGATTTATGCTAGTATATGAGTCATGAGTCATGAGTCATGAGTCATGAGTCATGTAGCCGTAGTAGGCTGAGAACACAGAGAATACAAAGATCACCGGGTGAAATTATTAAAGCGATTACCCGGACAAGCGAATTTTTGAAAGAAGCGTCAACTTTAGACAGGCGGAAAGCTGGAAGGGCAGCATTAGTGGGGGCTGCATTGAGTGCTGCGCCGAAGATTGTCGATAGAGTTAAAGAACAGAAAGGTGCTCAATATGAAGCAACGAAAAGTGATGAAATGCGCCAGCTAGAGCTGATGGCAATTCTGCCCGATTGGCTAAAAGCTCAGCAGAAACTAGATAAGCATAGGGATAAGATGACGCGAAGGGAAAGAATAAAAACCCTTGAGCCAGTGGTAGCGTTTAATAAGACGGTACGTGAAATGATTGACACTGAGCAATATACTACCATGTCTCAAATAAAGCGCTTTGTCGGCGGAACTTTACTATATGCTGGATATAGTAAGGAGGAGATTGCTTATGCAGAGAATACTGCGGGAATTGCTATTAATGGTATGCGCCATGAGATTGCTGCCGAGAGCGTGTTAAGTTCTCTGTCTGAAGTCTATGGAATTGACGGGGCTAGCGCTGAGGAGGAGTTTGATGGTAAGGATATTATCGTGACATATCGCGGCGTGACGTTAGGAATTGATATAAAATCAAGCCAGCAAAATGCTGAAGAAGCGAATAGGCGGGCTCGCTGGTGCAGCGATCGGGGAGATTATGTTGCAATTTGGTCGGGATTCAAAAACAGCGATTTTGGCGATGGCTTGATTCCTAGTAGAGAACAGATTAAATCAAGGCAGAAGTATTTTCGGGCGGTGATGGATAGAGCTATTGAAGACGTGTCTGCAGATAATAATGTAATTAAATTTTATAGATAGGATGTAGTAAAGGAAATGGATTCTTATATAATTGTTAGTCCGTCTAATGCGGCGGAATTAGACGCGATGCTGCGTGAACAGCCTTTGGGTGAAGCGGAATTACAGTTAACATTAAGGGAAAACTTTGAAGATGATGAGTTAGCAGCTAGAAGAGGCGATGAACCTGAAGAGTTTGAGGCTAATTTTTCTGTTGAAATGATTACAACTAGTCCGCTGCGGGTTTTAGGCCAGGTTGCTATTGAAGGAGTTATGTCTACGCCAAGAACGGGCAGGATTCAAGGACGCCTACCTTCATCGTCGTTTAAAGAGTCACTTTTCGAGGAGGGATCGCTGCCGTATACCCAAGATCCAATGGAAGCTTTCTTTGAATATGGCGATATTGAACCACGTCTTGGCGGGGACGATACATCAGAACAGCTTGAATTGGTGATTGACTGAAATAATGAATGTGGAAGATTAGCACTCACACTTGACGAGTGCTAATTTGGTGCGGTACAATGGGTGTATTGTTAACGAAATGGAGGATGATATGGATACACCTATCAAGCCTCTCGGCGACCGCGTGGTAGCGGTGCGCGAGGAGGCGAAGACGCAGACGGCTAGCGGATTATATTTGCCGGACAACGCCAAGGAGAAGCCAGTGGTGGCTGAGGTCAAAGCAGTTGGCGGCGATGTCAAGCATGTAAAAGTGGGCGATAAGATTGTTTATAAGGAATATTCGACCACGGATTTGAAGATTGACGGTACAGAATATTTGATCGTCCGCGAGGAAGATATTTTAGCAACGGTTGTTTGAGAAAAGGGGAGTTTTTATTATGGCAAAAAAAGTTTTTTACGATGATGATGCGCGCGCTCGCGTGTTGGGCGGTGCCGAGGCGCTGTATAACGCAGTTAAGGTAACCTACGGGCCAAAGGGCCGCAATGTGGTGATTGCCAAGGGGTTTGGCGGACCAACCGTGACGCATGACGGTGTGACGGTGGCGGAAGGTATTGAGCTGGGTGAGCAAGACGACGAGACGCTGGGCTACAAGGTTGGTGCTGATTTGATCAAGCAAGCGGCCAAGAACTTGAACAAGCAGGCTGGCGACGGCACCACGACCGTGACGGTGCTAACCTATTCGATTTTGAAGGAAGCCAATCGGTTGATCGCAGCGGGCCACAACCCAATGGAGCTGCGCAAGGGTATCGAGCAGGCCGGCGCGGAAATCGTCAAAGAGCTGAACAAATTAGCGGAGCCAATTGAAGGCAAGTCTGAGCGCGTGGCGGAAGTGGCAACTATTTCGGCGGGTGACGCGGAAATTGGCAAATTGATCGCTAATGTCATCGAGAAAGTTGGTAAAGACGGCGTGGTGACGGTTGAGGCTGGCCAAGGTTTAGAGCTGGAAGCTGAGGTCGTTGAAGGCTTTAGTCTGGACAAGGGCTGGGTCAGTCCGTTCTTTGTCACCGACACTGGTCGGCAAGAGGCGGTTTACGAAAAGCCAGCGATTTTGATTACTGATAAGAAAATTTCCAGCGTGCAGGAGTTCTTACCGATGCTGGAAAAATTGGCACAATCTGGTAAAAAGGACGTGGTGCTGATCGCTGATGAGGTCGAAGGCGAGGCGCTGAGTATTTTGGTGCTGAACAAGCTCAAGGGTGTATTTAATACCGTGGCGGTCAAGGCGCCAAGCTTTGGCGACCGCCGCAAGGAGATTTTGCGTGATATCGCGGTGCTGACCGGCGCAACGGTGATTTCTGAAGATCACGGTTTGACGTTTGAGAACGCTGGCTTGGAGGTCTTAGGTTCGGCGCGTAAGGTGATTGTCGGTAAAGACGAAACTACCATCATTGAGGGTGCGGGCAAGCCATCTGGTGTTAAGGAGCGAATTGCTGAGATTAAGTCTCTGTCCGACAATGCCTCCAGCGAATACGAGAAAGAACAATTCGACAAGCGAGCAGCTGCTCTGAACGGCAAGGTAGCCGTCATTAAAGTCGGCGGTGCGACCGAGACAGAAATTGACGAAAAGAAGTTCCGCGTGGATGACGCCGTGGCAGCTACTAAAGCAGCTTTGGCTGAGGGAATTGTCGCTGGTGGCGGCGTGACCTTGGTGAATTTGGCTGGCGGCCTGAAGGTGACTGGCGCAGACAGCATCGCGGCTGGCCGGCAGATTCTAAAGGACGCCCTGAAGCAGCCGTTCCTGCAGATTATGCGTAACGCTGGCTTGAACGCCGACGCACTTTTGGCACAAGTCGAGGCGGGCAAAGCAGGCTTTGGTGTTAATGTGATGAAGCCTGAGAACGAATTGGTGGATGTCAAAAAAGCTGGCGTCATCGACCCAGCGCGCGTCACCAAGGAAGCGGTGCAGAACGCGGTATCTATCGCTTCAACTGCAGCAACCATGGGCGCACTGGTCGTCGACGTGCCAGAGCCAGAAGCTCCAGCTGCACCTGGCGGTATGCCGGGCATGGGGATGATGTAATCTCTAGCGGCTGGTTGAGCGGGCGGGTTTGTAAATTTTTACCAAAGCCGCCCGCAGCCGATAAAAATACCCGCCGGGCAGCGGGTATTTTATTTAATAAACTAAACTTTTATTTGTTGGATTCAGAAAAGTAATCGATTTCTTTAACGATATCCAACAATGCTTGGGCGCGGCGAGATTCGTCGACGATGGCAACAGCAGCTTCATGCGCCGGCGCGATCAAATCCCTGTCGTCAGTTGAACGCAGCAGCAACAGATAGGTGTCAAACTTTTCTTCTGGCGATACGTTAAGCTTGTTAATAAGCGGACGCAGTTCGTATAGGGCGGTTTGTTTGATCTCGTCAAGCGTTGAATCAGACGTAGTTGATTGCTGAGGCGCTTCTGGCTGGACAGTTCGCCCTGAACCTGAAGATAAAGATGTTTTCGCTGCATCCTTCGCGGCAGATGTAGCGTTCTGTACCGGATCTGGATCGGCAGTTTGTACCGGGTCGGCAGCAGGCGCTGGATCTGGCGAGATAGTAGCTGGATTTACAGTTGCTGGCGCTGCGACGCTGCCAGTTTCCTCGAACTGCATATTATTATCCGCCTCTTGAGAAACACCGGCCAACACCTTGGCTAGTTCTTGATCGTCGCTGATTGATTGATTAGTATGAGAACTCATATACCCACCTTTATATTAATTCTGTTTACGCTTATGTTATACTTTAACATGGACAAAGGGAGAAATGCAAGATGTTAGATGATTTGAATGTAATAAAACAACGCGACCCGTCTGATACGCTCGGCGGTATTTTAGATATTTCCAAGCAAGCAGTGTACGAAATAGAGGTAGTTCCTGGCGATAACCAGCGGCGCGAATTTAAGAATGTGGTTTTAGCTGGTATGGGCGGATCGGCTTTGGCGGCGGATATGATTAAAGTCTTAACGGACGGCTGGCTGCATATACCGCTTGCGGTGGTAAAAGGCTATGATCTACCGGGGTTTGTCGGTGAAGAGACGCTGGTGATTACCATTAGCCACTCGGGCAATACTGAGGAAACTCTGAGCTGCTATCAGCAAGCATTGGAAAAACAGGCTTGTTTGGCGGCGTTATCAACGGGAGGGTCTCTGATTGAGCGCGCCAAATCTGACCGCGCGGCGTACGTGGAAGTCCCGTCAGGCGCGCAGCCTAGAATGTCAACGGTGTATCATTTGCGAGGTTTGTTGAAATTATTACAACATTTTTGGATTATTGACGGCGATCTATACCAGCAAGTCGCGGATAGCGCAGGCTGGCTGCGCAGCGAAGCGGCTGGCTGGGCGGCAGACGTCCCCGAGGCGCATAATTACGCGAAACAGATTGCTAAAATGGTAATCGGTAAAACACCAGAGTTTTTTGCTGGGGAATTAACCTGGCCGCTGGCATATAAATGGAAAATCAGCTGGAACGAATCGGCGAAGAATCTGGCTTTTTCCAATCAGTATCCAGAGTTTAATCACAATGAGTTTATCGGCTGGTCGTCGCATCCGGTAGAAAAGCCGTTCGCGATTTTTGACCTTCGAAGCAGCTTAGAACGGCCGAGAATTCGCGAGCGTATGGAATTAAGCGACCGCCTGCTGAGCGGCAAGCGTCCGAAAGCCTATGTAGTGGAGCTCGCCGGCGAGACGCTGATGAGGCAGTTGCTTTGGGGTTTGGTGCTGGCAGATGCTGCTAGTATTTATACCGCTATATTAAACGGTGTTAATCCTGGCCCAGTAGCGCTGGTTGAGCGGTTGAAGCAAGAATTGAGTTAGCGATTAGCTCAATTCTTAAGCCAGTTGGCTCTATTAAGTGCGACAGTTTAATCTGCTTACACTTCGTTATTTGGAGAATTTGCTGCTCTGGACAGAGGATTTAATACCGAAGCGACTCAATCGGGTCACGCTTGGTGGCGCGGAAGGCTGGATATAGGCCAGCGATGATGCCGATAAGCAGCGATAGGAAGATCGTTATTACAATAGTTTGCCAATAAATATATGGTGTAAACGATAAATAAGTGCCAACTATATAAGCGCCGCAAAGGCCTAAGAGGTAACCGATAATGCCGCCCAGTAGACCGACGATTGCCGATTCAATGACGAACTGATTGATGATATGCTGGCCGGTAGCGCCCACAGCGCGGCGAATTCCTACTTCGCGCCGGCGTTCAGCGACATTAACTAGCATAATATTCATAATACCGACACCGCCAACTATCAGTGACACGCTGCCGATAACAGCCATCACGAATGACAGTAAATTAACTAAGTTGCTTTTACTCTCGTTTATTTCATTACCCGTAAGGATGCGGTAATCATTATTGCCGTCGTGGTTTTTATGCAGGATTTTCTCGGCTTCAGAAAGGCCATATTGTAATTGTTCGCGAGAATCTGCAGCGACAGCGATTTGCTGAATTTGAGCAGTGTTCTGAGTGAATCTTTTTATAACAGACAGCGGCATGATGGCGGCATTATTAAAGTCGACATTAAGATGTTTGGCGGGATGGCTGACGTTCTTTAAGACGCCAGCGACTGTAACTGGCTGGCCGTGGATATTGATGACATTGCCGATAGATTTATCAGTGCCAAATAGGTCGACGGATAATTGCTGTCCGACGACGATGCCGTCAGCCTCGTCGATGAACTGACCTTCGCTAACTTCCAGGTTGGCGATTGACTTTAACGGGCCGGTGCTGCCGACTATCGCGGCTTTCTGGGTGTCGACTTTACCGTCGCGCGCTTTTAGTTCGCTGTGTAAAAAAGCGATGGGCGCTGTCTTAAGATTGGGAATTTTCCCCAAATCGCTTACATCTTGCTCGGTTAGCGTATTGACCGTAGTTGATCCGTCTGCTTCAGTAAAAATGTTCGCGCCAGTTTTTTGTCCGCCAGATCGGATGATGGCGACTGGCTCGTTGGTGTTGATGTTCTGCTGCCCGCCAAACAGTTTGGTAACGCTGCTGGCTAACGATAATACCATGGTTATACTGGCGATACCGACAGTGATGCCGATAATCGTCAAAAATGTCCGGCCGCGATTAGCTTTCAAAGCCTGAGCGGCGTTTTCAAAATGGTTCTTTAATAACATGCTCACGATTCTTTTTCCTTTTTCTTATCAGCTTTTTCGGGTTTCTCCGCTTTCTCTGGCTTTTCGGTCTTCTCTGGCTTCTCTGTCTTTTTAGTCTCTGTTTTAGGATGTTTGTTTTCTTTATTTTCTTTGTCGTCTTTGGCGGCCTTGCTTACGGTTTTTTCGCTAGTTTCCTGCTTTTCTTTATGAATTTCGTCTTTGTGTTTAGTGTCTTTATCTTTCTTTTCTTTATCATCGTCTGCAATCAATTTTTTAGTAAATTTTTTCCTGCCCAGGTGTTCGTCGGTGTCGATTTTACCGTCCAGCATGGTGATAACGCGGCTGGCGTAACTGGTTAATTCCGGATTATGCGTCACCATAATAATAGTGTTGCCGCGGCGATGGATGTCCGCCAATTCTTCCATGATCAAGTGGCTAGCCTTGCTATCCAAGTTGCCGGTTGGTTCGTCCGCCAGAATGATCGACGGGCTATTGACTAGCGCCCGGGCGATAGCGACGCGCTGCACTTGGCCGCCGGACAATTGATGCGGCATGTAATATTCGCGCTCGTTCAAATGAAACGTTTTTAATATTCGGCTAGCTTCCTGTAATCGTTTAATTTTGCCGAGGCCTGTGTATGTCAGCGGCAGGGCAACATTGTCGATAACGGTCAGCCGCGGTACTAAATTAAAATTCTGAAAAATAAAACCAATTTGCTTAGAACGAATCTGGGCGCGCTGGCGCGGCGTTAAAAAATCAACCGGCCGATTATCCAGGTAATATTCGCCGTCAGACGGCTGGTCTAATAGCCCAATCATATTAAGTAGCGTCGTTTTGCCGCAGCCGCTTGGACCCATAATGGCGATAAATTCGCCCTTTTTGACAGTTAAATCAACGTTATCCAAGGCGCTAATCTCGGCGTCGCCGATCCCAAAGCGTTTGGTAACATTCTTAAGCTTAATACGTATTGAAGGATCGTTCATCATTGCTTTTTATTATAGACAAAAAGCAGGCGATGTTGCAACCGCTATCTGATCTTCTGTTATAATATGGGTAACGGAAGGATGCAGGAGTGGTTGAACTGGCACGCCTGGAAAGTGTGTAGGCTCTTCACGGGGTCTCCGGGGTTCGAATCCCCGTCCTTCCGCCAGGAGGATTAATTCATGTCAAAGCAGAACACGATATTAGAATCAATTGCAAAAATCCTGATCATCAATGGTGACGGTAATGTTTTAACTTTGACTTTGAGCGAACACTTAAAATATCCAGAGAGGTCATATCAGCCGGACTTGCCGGGTGGAATCGTGGATGCGGGTGAGCCGGAGAACTTGGGGGTAATCCGCGAGGTGCAAGAAGAATGCGGAATAGACTTAGATCCAGCAAAAATACAATTAGCGTACGCCGAGACTGCATACGATGAGAAAGAGAATAAATCAGTCACAAAGCTGTTATATATCACACATTTGGATAATACGCCGGCGGTGGCGCTGAGCTGGGAACATAGCGATTATAAGTGGGTGTCTGTCGCTGAGTTGCAGAACATTAATATGCGTCCTTTTTTCAATCAAGCAATTCAGTACGTAATCGAACACAAGATAATTTAGTTATAGTAGCGGTTTAGCTTGCCGCAAATTCACTCACTAAATAAAACGACCCGGTAACAACGACGTAAGTATCAAGCTGCCGGGCTTTTTTGATGGCTTTTGCGAGGGCCTTGTCTGGATTATATTCAATCTTGACTGCAGATTTCATGACATGGCGGATGGTTTCTGGCGGTATGTTGCGGTGATTTTTGCCGTAATTGGCGCTGAATGTGGTGGCGTAGGTTAGTTGCGCCAGGTTGTCAATTATGGCAAGCGATTCTGCCAGCGACGAATGCTTATTTTGCCCGAATGCTACTACGAAAACAGGCTTTTTATCCGGATATAATTTCCGCAATGAATCAATCAAGGCACGGATTTTCTGGGGATTATGGGCAACATCAAATATGATGTTAACTCCATCAACATTGCGCTTCTCTAACCGTCCGGGAATAGCGATATGCACGGATTTTTCCAGAACCTCTTTTGACAGAGGCGGCTTTTTATCTAGTACCAGCCGCTTTTCAACGGCGCGGTACGCCAATGTCCAATTCCGCTGCTGAAAATCCGGCAGTATTTTCAGAAAATCGTCAACAATTGGCGAAGCAATTGAAAACTGCGAGAACTGTAACTCTGCATGTTGTCGAACAACCATTTCAATCTCAGAAGCTTGTCGGTTCATCACGACTGAATCGCTTTGATGGACAATGCCAGCTTTTTCTTGGGCGATTTCTGTCAGAGTATTGCCTAATAATTCCGTATGATCCAGCCCGATATCAGTGATGACGCGTACAGTTGGCGAACGGGAAATCACGTTGGTTGTATCTAGCCGACCGCCAATCCCAACCTCAATTATGATATAATTAACGTCTATTTTCTTAAATAGCCAAAAACTAAAAATCGTCAAAAATTCAAAATAGGATAGATGCAGGTTGTGTGACGCGTAGAAGCTGGTAAACTCTTGAAAATAATGCAAATATTCTTGTTCAGGCAGCGGCTGCCCGTTGATGAGCGAGCGCTCGGCGACGCTGGTGATATGCGGCGACACTAATGTACCGGTAGTATAGCCAGCCCGGTTCAGTAAACTGGTAGCATAATAAGCAGTCGAGCCCTTGCCGGAGGTGCCGGCGATGTGGATGGCGGGAATTTGATTTTGCGGACTACCAAGGGTTTCCAGAATGTGTGCTACATATATCAGCCGATTATGTTTTTCAGGCGGATGGGCGATTAACTCGTCCAAAAAATAAGTGACGTCGCGCATTGAGGCAAATTTCATACCGTATCTGATTATAGCAAAAATAGGTTGTAAAATTTACCAAATGTCTTGAAAAACACTATATGTAGCGGCTATAGTTAGTGTTGTACGCTATATATGTAGCGAACCCATAAATAAACAAAAAGGCAAATTATCCAAATGAGCCACCAGATGGGGTACTGGCGGCTGATTTTTAGCAGGGCAAATTAAGGAGGGTACATGCAACAAATCAACGTCATCAAACGCGACGGGACGAAAGAGCCGTTTGATGCCAATAAAATTAACGCGGCGATTTTGAAGGCTTGCGACGGGCTGCCAGATCAGGTTTCTAAGGTGGTGCAGGTGGCGACCGAGCTGCAGCTGACGCTATTTGACGGGATTACCACCGAGCAACTCGATCAGGCTGTCATCCAGACAACACTACAGAATGTTAAGGATGATCCAGATTATGATAAGATCGCAGCTCGCTTACTGCTAAAGACTACCTATAAGAGCATTTTGGGCGATTACGAGACGGCCGACGAATTAAAAAAATTGCACGCGCGGGAGTTCCCGAAGTTTGTTAAGGCCGCGGTTAAGGATGGTTTGCTTGATGAGCGGATGAGCGACGGTCGGTTTGATTTGAAAAAATTGGGCGAAGCATTACGGCCAGAACGCGACGATCTCAGTAAATACCTCGGTGTAATGACCAATAAAAACCGCTATGCCTTGCGCAAACAAAGTGGCGATCCGCTGGAAACGCCGCAATTTACTCATATGCGTATCGCTATGGGACTCAGCTACAATGAGCCAGATCCAACTGCGGCGGCGATTGAATTTTATGAGCACATGAGCAAATTAGAATATCTGCCGGGCGGCTCGACGCGGGTCAATGCTGGCGGCTCCTTCCCGCAGCTCAGTAACTGTTTCTTGCTAAATGTCGACGATGATATGGAATCAATTGCCAAGAGTGTGCGCGATACGATGTTTATCGCCAAGGGTACTGGCGGTATCGGCATCGGTTTTACTAAGTTGCGGGCAGCTGGTAGCCCGGTTAAAACCACTAACACCGAATCAACTGGTCCGATTCCCTTTATGAAGATGATTGATACAGCACTGTTTGCGGTTAGCCGTAAGGGCAAGAAAGCTGGCGCAGCCGCCATTTACATGGAGAACTGGCACCTTAATTTTGGGCAATTTATTGATTTGCGCTCCAATTCCGGCGACCCGTACATGCGGACGCGCTTTGCTAACACCGCGGTGTTTATCTCTGATGAGTTTATGAAGCGGGTGCAGAAAGACCAAGATTGGTATCTGTTTGACCCAGCGGAAACGTCGGATCTGCCAGAGCTATATGGCGAGGAGTTCTCGGCGCGCTACAAAGAGTACGTTAAGCTAGCGGAGGCTGGTAAACTGCGGGTTTTTGAAAAGATTTCTGCCCGTCAGCAATTCAAGCAGATTTTGACTAGCCTGCAGGCTACTAGCCATCCGTGGCTAACTTGGAAAGACACTATCAATGTGCGGGCACTGAACAATAACACCGGTACAATTCATCTGAGCAATCTTTGTACGGAAATTACCTTACCTCAAGACAAGGATAATATCGCCACCTGTAACTTGGTTAGTATCAACTTGTCGGCGTTTTTGCGTGAGAATAAGACGTGGGATTGGGATCGTTTACAAGAGGCTTCACGGGCAGCGATTCGGCAATTAGATAATCTGATTGACATTACTAAGACGCCAGTTAAAGAGGCTATGCACGCCAATCAGCAGACGAGAGCTGTCGGATTAGGGATGATGGGTTTTTCGGACGTATTGGAAAAACTTGGCTATTGTTATGAGTCGAACGAGGCCTATGAGCTGATTGACCAATTGACCGAGTTTATCAGCTATCATGCCATCGACCAGTCGGCGGATTTGGCGGCCGAGCTAGGCAGCTATCCGACATATAGTGGTAGTGGCTGGAGTAAAGGGCTGTTGCCAGTTGATACATTGGACGCATTGTCTGACGATCGTAAGCTAAAGGTAAAGATTGATCGTAAAACTCGCCTGGACTGGGATGGTTTGCGCAAAAAAGTTAAAAAGGGCATGCGTAATGCGACGCTGATGGCTATCGCCCCGACCGCTAACATTGGTCATGTAGCGGGGACGACCCCTGGAATTGATCCGCAATTTGCCCAGATTTTTAGCCGCTCGACGCTGAATGGTAAGTTTCTGGAGGTGAATAACAACCTGGTGCGCGACCTTAAGAAGTTGAATTTGTGGGATGAAATTAAGGAAGAGGTTTTTGCTAATCAGGGTGACATTCAAAATATTGACGCCATTCCTCAGAAATTGAAAGATGTTTATAAAACCAGCTTCCAATTAAGCCCATATGCGTTCATTGAAGTGGCGGCCCGGGCTCAAAAATGGGTTGATCAGGCAATTAGCCGTAATATGTACCTTGAGACTCGCGATATTGATGAATACGTGGAGATTTATTCTGAAGCCTGGCGGCGCGGTCTGAAAACGACTTATTATCTGCATGTTAAGCCGCGTCATCAATCAGAGCAGACCACCGTGTCGGTAGAAAAATTAGCAGAACAGAAGATTCGAACTGGCGCTAAAACGCGCGGGTTTGGATTTGCCAAAGTTAAAAAAGGAGAATAATATGGCAGATTATCAACATCCTAAACAGGGAATTTTGGGCTCAGGCTTGCGCGATGGGCTCAGCTTGCACCCAATCCGCTACCCGTGGGCGTATGACTTATACAACCAAGCAGTGGCTAACACTTGGTTTCCAAACGAGGTTCAGTTGGTGCAAGATTTGGCGGATTTTGAAAAACTTAGTGACGAGGAAAAGCATGCGCTCAAAACGGTGATTAGCTACCTTAACCCAAACGAGCTACTGATTAACAAGTCGCTGGCCTTTGGCATTTACCCATATGTTAACGCCGCTGAAGCGCAGCTCTATCTATCAAAACAGATGTGGGAAGAAGCCAACCACTTCATGACGTTTGAATACATTATCGAGACCTTTCCGTTTGATCGCGAGGAGATTTACGCGGCGGGCTTTGGTAAAAAATCACTGGCTGACAAGGCAGATTTCCAGAACAAGCACCTGGATGTCATGCTTGATCCAAACTTGGATATTTACTCTTTGGAGGGTAAGAAAGATTTTGTCCGCTCGCTGGTGGCGTATAATATTGTGCTGGAGGGCATTTGGTTCTATTCGGGCTTTATGGTCGGCATGAGTTTTCGTCAGCGTAACTTGCTGCGCAATGTCGGGACGCTACTGGATTGGATCACCAAGGATGAGAACTTACACCTGACCTTCGGTATTAATTTGCTGCTGACTATTTTGGACGAAAACCCAGAATTGCAAACCCAGGAATTTGCTGAGGAAATCCGGAACCTCATCCTGCAGGCGGTGGAGCTGGAGAAAGAGTACAACAAGGATATGCTGCCAAAGGGAATCCTAGGCTTGAATGCTGACTATGTTAATCAGTATGTTATGCACATGACTGATCGGCGCTTGGTTGAACTTGGATTTGAGCCGGAGTACAACGTAGCCAACCCAGCCAAATGGATGGCCACCGCAAACGACACTTTGGAATTGGTCAATTTCTTTGAAAGCACTAACACCAGCTATGAAGTAAACACCACGAAGTAACTGCCATGGACAAAATTACAACAGATATTTTAGATACAGTTGAAATTGGCGCTTTGGCGACTGTTAATCGCGATCGCACGCCGTTAATCACGCCGCTCCACTTTGTACGTTATAAAAATGACAACATCATTTGGATCTCTGACCGACAATCCCGTCACGCCGTTAATGCGTACCGCAGTGGTGTTGTAGAATTTGTAGTGTGGAACGATCAAAAGAGTGCTGTATTTTTAACAACGAAGGTAAGAGAGCTGCCAGAGGAAGAGGAGGCGGCGGCTTTGCAGGCGTATGCCAATAAGTTAGGCGACTTCATGCCGCGCGTGGAAAATAGGCAAATTTACATCATGCCAATCGGTAGCCTTGATGAAAAAACTACAACAGGAAATTGGCGGCACTATGTTGCATAAGCGCTACATGTAGCGTATTATAAGCATAAGCAGATACTAAATATATAGAAAGACAGGAACATGAACGTAAGTCAAATTATTTCTGACGACATGACTTTGGAAGAAAAATTGAATGCCATTGATGCGGCGATGCAGGTAGCGCAGGCGGTAGCTGACGAGCAGGCCAAGGCGAATGGTAGTGTCGCTGCGCCCATTGATCCGGCGAGTCTGACGATTTGCGATGGTTGCGAATAGAAATAAAAGGGCGTCAATTCGGCGCCTCTTTTAATTAGAATAATGGAGAAGCAATGACGAGGAAATTTATTTTCGTAACTGGCGGCGTCCTGTCAGGCGTTGGCAAGGGTATCACGGCGGCAAGTATCGGCGCAGTGCTGCAGGCCAAAGGCATCGCTGTGTCGGCACAAAAGTGCGATCCGTATCTGAATGTTGATGCTGGACTATTGAACCCGAAAGAGCATGGCGAGTGCTTTGTGACCAAGGATGGCGCCGAGACCGATTTGGATTTGGGCCATTACGAGCGGTTTTTGGATTTGGAACTGACGCGGAAAAACACCACGCTGTCGGGCCGGCTGCTGCGCGATTTGATCGCCGATGAGCGGGCCGGCAAGTTTGGCGGCCAGACGGTACAGATGGTGCCGCATTTGACTAATTCTATCAAGGCGGCTATCCGCGAGGCGGCCGAGGGCGGCGTTCACATCGTGGAAATTGGCGGTACGGTTGGCGACTACGAAGGCCTGAGTTTTATCGAGGCGATTCGCGGTTTTGCGCTGGATGTGGGGCGGGAAAATTGCCTGTTCGTGCACGTGGTGTACGTGCCGTTTTTGGAGGCGTCGCACGAGTATAAGACTAAGCCGGCTCAGAATGCGCTGGCGGATCTTCGCGGTTTTGGCATTATGCCGGATGTGGTAGCGGTGCGGACTGAGGGCCACGACAAGCCGCCGCGCAGTATCGGCGAAAAAATTGCTATTTCGTCTGGCGTGCGCCAGGAGGGAATTATTATGATGCCAAATGTCGATACGGTATATGAAGTGCCATTAACGGTGTACCGTGATTTGGGCAAGTTATTGGGCGAATTTACCGACAATTCAGTGGAGCCAAATTTACAGCGATGGAAACGTCTAGCTCAGCGCGATACTACTGGATATGCCAAGCGGGTAACCGTCGGCTTGGTGGCTAAATACATTGATAATTCTGATACTTACTTATCGGTGACTGAGGCGCTAAAGTCTGCCGCTTGGGCGAATAAAAGCGAGATTTCTATCAAGTGGATTAATGCCGAGACAGCTGGTGAGGCTGATTTTGCTAGCGTTGACGCTATTGTGGTGCCGGGTGGTTTTGGTACGCGCGGCGTGGAGGGGAAAATTAAAGCGGCTGAATATTGTATAAAAAACAACAAGCCATATCTAGGAATTTGCCTGGGTTTGCAGGCGGCGGTCGTTGCGGCGGCGCGCCTGGGCGGCGTAGCGAATGCTAATAGTGAAGAGTTCGGCGCTGACCCCGGCGCAAATGTGGTGTACATCATGGAGGGCCAGCAGGGCAAGCAGTCGACCGGCGGCACGATGCGCCTCGGCGATTATCCGGCGGTGCTGAAACCTGGTTCGCTTGTTGCTAAAATTTATGGTAAAACAGAGGTAACTGAGCGACACCGCCACCGCTACGAGGTGAATCAAGATTTTGTTCAAGCGATTGAACGGGGCGGTCTAGTGATTTCTGGTACGTCGCCGGACGGTCAGCTGGTGGAATTTATCGAAGCGCCGCATCATCAGTATTTCGTGGCTACGCAAGCTCATCCTGAATTTAAGTCGCGCCCGTTCCGCCCGCATCCACTATTTGACGGGTTGATTCGAGCTATTTTGGCTGGAGATTCTTAGCCAGATATTCTGCTTCGCTATTTATTCCAGCCTGGTTAGGGAATACTGCGCTGATGATAAATCATGCAGACTGCATAAAAGTCATTTTTGCTGCTTTTGACAACTGGGGGGGGGTGGGTAGTAGAATGAGGCTATCATGACACTATTTTCACGTTCTCCAGCTATACAAGAAATTAATCGGCAAGCTAAAGCCGGGGTGGCCGAAGGTGTATATGAGCCTAGTCCGCGGCGATTACGAGTTCCGCTGTCGATGGTGGCAGATATGTTGCTAGGCAACGTTACGGTTGAAATTTATGGTGAAGAGCATCTGCTTAAAGCAGCTGAAAAGGCTACAGATACTGAAAAAGATAACGGCGTTGTAACGGTAACCAGCCACTTAACTGATGTTGATGTCTCGACTATTGCTAATATTATCGCCAAGATGAAGAAAATTGTAGTGCCAGTTGCTGAAACTAATTTGAGGCTTTGGCATCAGAGATTACCATATGAACTTGTTGGTATGGATAATGTCTACCCGGTAGCTTATGAGAATATGCCAGGTGCTAGCGGTGAAAGTAGCGGTGAAAGTAAATATCCGCTGCGGTTTAATAGCAGCGACTACGACGGGCTGACGCAAAGAATGACAGACAGCGGCTTGACGGTTGTGACGGCAGCGCATAACCCGGTGACTGGTTACGGCGTGGAGAATAATGGCGAATTGCCAAACAAGCCAGGCAAATTAGTGCCGCATTTGGCACTGTCAACGGGGCGGGCGATTTTGCCGGCGCTTATGCAGGTTGAAGGACAGCGCCGCAATCCAACCCAGCTTAATGATAATAAAATTCATCCGTCATGGTCGCTTACGAAAAAAGGTGTGCGACTGGTGTTTGGCAAGCTGATTGAGCCAAGCTATCAGGACGTTGAAAATTATAAGGATGTACTGGATAGTTTGAGCGGTCCGTCTTCGGAAGCAGCCCATCAAAAACAGCGGGAGATATTAAATGCACTTGGCGGGGTGGTGCTGGATTGGATGAATCAGAATTACGATTGGGAACTAGCATCATAATATTGACAAAATAAAAAGCATATGCTATCATTAGACAGTACATCAAATTAAACATAAAAAAGGAATAAAAATGGCTGAAGAAAGCAATATCCGCGAGCTGGATTATAATAGCGTGCTGAGCCGCGACGATATGTCGGCTTTGGACTATGTCTTAAAACACGTCAAAGGTTCTAGTCCAAGTTCAATGAGTTTGTTGCAGTTGGAAGAAATGAGCGAGGAATAATTTAGGCTATATCTGTTATACTAAACAGTATGGAACGAGTTATTTCTGAGATTATTACAAAACTTTTTGATCAAAATGTGTCGGTGCAATTGACGCGCCCCGACCCGAAGTTCGGCGACTTTGCGACGAATGTGGCGCTGCAATTGGCGAAACCCTTGGGTAAGAATCCACGCGAGATTGCTGAGGCGATTGCTGAAGAGCTGCGCGGCCGCCAGGAGTTTAGTGAGGTTAGCGTGGCTGGGCCGGGCTTCATCAACATAACGTTAAGCGACCAAGCAGTGCTGGAATCGCTGAAGGTGCGGCCAGCGACTAATCGTGCAGGAAAGACGGTCGTTATTGAAACGAATTGCTCAAATCCGTTTAAGGCTATGCATATTGGTCATGCTTTGAATGTGGTTTTGGCAGATACTATGGCAAATTTGCTGGCAGTGGACGGCGCGTCGGTGCACCGGGTGAGTTATCACGGCGATGTTGGTGCGCATGTCGGTAAGAGCATGTGGGCGATTCTGCGTGAAATTGATGGCGATGTCAGCAAACTAGACGCTATTCCGGCTGATAAGCGCAATGAATTTATGAGCCGTACATATGCTGAAGGAGCGCGGGCAGCTAAAGAATCGCCAGAGGCGCGGGCAGAAATCGACGAGCTAGCCAAGCAATCTTTCGTGCTGGACGATCCGCTGTACAAGCAGGTGTACGAGATTTGTAAAGCCTGGAGTTTTGATGAAATTGATGCCAATGTGGCGCGGCTGGGAAACGTGCCAATTGAACGGCGTTATGTCGAGAGTGAAACTGAAGTACCGGGTAAAGCGTTGATCAAAGCAAAAACCCCAGAGGTCTTTACCAAATCAGATGGCGCGTATATTTTCAAGGGCAGCCAATACGGTGCGTTTGATAATGTGTTCATCGGTTCGCACGGCAACGGGTTGTACGGTGCGCACGACATGGGGCTAATTCAGCTGAAGCGCCAAGATTATCCAAACTTGGACTTGTCGATTACGGTCAACGGTGAGGAGCAGGCGGCGTATTTCCGAGGCGTGATCGCCGCTAGTGAACTGGCAATTCCAGAATTGAAAGGTAAATTATTTAATTATGCGACTGGTCTGGTTAAGTTAACGACTGGCAAGATGAGTTCGCGTACCGGCGAGGTGATTACCATTGACTGGCTGTTCAACGAATTCAAAAAAGCCATCACCCAAGCTGGCGGCGAGCCGACCGACGAAGTAGTGGCGGGCGCGCTGCGCTATCAATTCCTGAAGGTAAAAATCGGTAGCGACGTAGTGTTCGACATCAATGATGCGGTTAGCTTGACGGGTAACACTGGTAGCTACCTGCAATACGCGCACGCTCGGGCCCGGGGTATTTTGGCGAAATCTGAGCAAGCAGTTGCTTTCCCGACGGAATTGTTCGACGAAGATCGGCTGCTGGTTAGAAAAATGAGCGAATACGCTGAGGCGGTTAACCGCGCCACCGAAAGCTTGGAGCCGCATCACGTCTGCGCCTACCTGTTTGAGCTGGCACAAGAATTCAACCGCTACTACGAGAAAAACCAAGTTGTCGGCAGCGATAAAGAAGCGCACCGCGTGGGTATCGTGGCAGTGTATGCTGATATTTTGAAGGCGGGGCTGACGATTTTGGGGATTGTGGCACCTGAACGCTTGTAAAATCTGTTATATTAGTATATAATAATGCTATTATGGACGAACGATATTCGGCTGAGTTGTTGACGCCAAAAAGCAGACTACTGGAAGCTGATCCTGATTTGGAACGCGCACCGTTGTTAGAATCGCAACAGTTACGGACAATAAAAGCAGATTATCAGCAGTCGCCGCAAACGTTTGATGATAAGATTGAAGCGGCAAAAGCCGTTGGACTATTAGTACGGCAAACGTTAGATTTTTCCACGACGAGTGATTTCACGCCGGTATTTAATGCGGAGACGCTGGCGGGAAGGGAAATGGCGAACTGCTTTGGTTATACGATTACGGCGTCTGAGTGCTTGGACAAGGCTGGCATAGAACATCTTATAACCTACGCTAATCAGCACGCTATAATTATAGTGCCTGATAGAAAAAGTAATCGTTTATTTATGTTGGACACGCCGACAAAGGAATTGTATTGCGAAGTGACGGAAGCTGTTGGCGGCGCAGATCCGCTGGATCAGTTAGAAACTGGCGAACTTCGGGCGATAAACAGCTTGCATACTAATCAGGTATTGAAACATTTGCCGCCCACTATTGACAGGGAACGGTTTGTTGATCGAAGACCCTGGTTGAATTTCTCCAGCTCAAACATGCGGTTTCAAGACAATCCTCGCGATAGTATTTTACAAATGATAAGTTTGCCGTCAATTCCTGGCAGGAAATTATTGGCGATGGAATACAACGCGGAGATTTTGCGGCGGCAGCATCGTCCGGAAGAGGCAGCTGGTTTAATGGAAGATCTTTCGGGCATTTATCTGGATGTTGATTCGCGCAATAATTTGGCGGAAGCGGGCAGACTGTGCCGCCAGCTGATAGAAAACAGCATGGGGGGGGAAGCTGTCAAGGTGGCTATGGCGGTGGACGAAAGTCTGGTCGGAGGAGATACTTCAAAAAACATATTCTTTTTACCAGATACCAAGCGGAAAGCAGCTAGTGTAACTGGCGATGCAGACTTAATGGAAGAAGCGGTTGCGTTGTATCGTGGACTTCCGCCCAGCAAGCTAAGAGCTGGAAAATTAGCTAAAGCCTGCCAGCTATTAAAAATGTTACAATCAAAGCATAATTAAAAGGAGTTTACATAATGGCGAAAACTATTTCATCAGCAAAAAAATCAACTAGCAAAATCCCGGAGACGAAGCCTGTTGCTAAAAAACGGCCGCTTAAAACTGCTGGAAAATTATCAGCCAGCGGCGTGGCGTCCGCTAAAAAGTCGGTTGCCAGCAGCGCTAAAGCTGCCGTGAAAGCGGTGTCTGCCAAGGAGAATAAAGTAGTCCGCGAGGCAATTAAAGATAGCCATATGGGCGGATTCGTTAATTTTATTCGCGAACAGGGTATAGTCGGTCTAGCGGTTGGTTTAGCAATTGGTACGGCAGCTGGCGATACGGTGAAGAAGCTGGTGACAGCGTTTATTGACCCGCTGGTGCAGCTGATCGTTGGTTCGCAGCAGGGACTCCAGGCGGCATCGTTTACTGTTGAAATTGCCGGGCGTAAGGGTGAGTTTTTGTACGGGGCGTTTATCAGCTCGTTGATTACGTTGCTGGCGGTAGCTTTTGTGGTATATGCGATTGTACACCTGTTTAAGCTTGATAAATTAGACAAGAAAAAAGATTAGTGCTTAAGCTTCGGTAGCTGGGGCGACTGGCTATATCTAACTGATAAGCGTACCGACTGTCTCGCCGCGGGCGGCTCGGGCGATATTACCGTTGGTGAGGAGGTCGCAGATGATAACTGGTATATGTTCGTCCATGGCTAGACCGATGGCGGCTTTGTCCATGACGGTGATGTCAGGGTTGGTCAGGGCTTCGTGATAGCTGAGCTGGTCAAATTTGGTAGCATCAGGGAATTTGGCAGGATCTTTATCGTACACTCCATCAACTTTCGTTGTTTTAATCACAACGTCGCACTGCATTTCTAAAGCTAGGTTCAGGGCGGCAGTGTCGGTGGTCAGGAATGGCCGACCAGTGCCGCAGGCAACGATGACCACGCGGCCCTTTTCGATGTGGCTGAGGGCGCGGCGGAAGGTGTATTGGTCGATAAACTGGTTGATTTCGACGGTGGACAGGGCGCGGGTCGGCAAGCTGGCGTCGTTGAAAACGTCAGCCAGAGCGATGGCGTTCATCAGGGTAGAGAGCATGCCGATATTGTGGGCCGAGACGGGCTGGATGCCGTGACCGACGATTTGGTTGCCGCGGACGTAATTGCCGCCGCCAACCATGATGACGACTTCGGCGCCAGTTTTTAGCGCTGGTTTGATTTGTTCGGCGATCCAGCGGGCGCGAGCGGGGTCGAAGCCGCTGGCGAACTCGCCCTGAAGCTGCTCGCCGGAGAGTTTGAGGAGAATGCGTTTGGTCATGGTTTTAGTGTAGCATGCTGCAAGGAAGTGGTAAAATAGAAACATGAAAGCCAGTTTTAAGCCGAAAAAGATTTTATGGATGGATTTGGAGATGACCGGGCTGGATCCGGTGCATGATGAGATTTTGGAGGTGGCGGCGATCGCTACAGATTGGGATTTTAAAGAAATCGCTACTTATGAGGGTGTGCTGCAACATGACCCAGCAAAATTGGGTAAACTACTTGACCGAAATGCCAGCTTTTGGAACGAGCATTCAGAAGCACGGCGCGGTTTGGAGGAACAAAATTCGTTGGGCAAGCCGCTAGCCGAGGTGGAGCGTGAATTATTGGCATTTTGCGATGAGCATTTTGTAGATGAGCCACGGATTTTACTGGGCGGTAATTCAATCCACCAAGACCGGCGGTTTATTGATCAGTGGTGGCCTATGTTGTCAAAAAGACTACACTATCGGATGCTGGATGTCAGTGCTTGGAAAGTGGTGTTTGAAGGTAAATACGGCAAAAAGTTCGCTAAACCAGAGGATCATCGGGCGCTGGAAGATATTCGCGGTAGTATTATGGAGTTAAAATATTATCTGAAGAAGGTGAAGCGTTAGTCCTATCAACCAGCATACTTATGGTTATTGAATTATTTGACAAAAGTATGCTTCTCTGGTACTCTCTTGGTAAAAGGAGTTGACGAAAATGTGTGCAATGAGTTCTGAGCTACAGCAATATATGACCGGGCTAACGAATGAGATTTCGCGCGGTCATTTTGATGAGGCTGTGCGGCTTGGTGAGAAAGCGCTGGCAATGGAGGAATTGCATGGTAAGGGTAACAAGTCGCTGCTAGGGGAGGTATATCGCAACATGGCCGCCGCAAGTGATCGTTTGGGTCAAAATGATACGGCGCTTAAATATATCGATCGGGCATATGATATTCATGATGCGGCAGCTAACGAGAATCCCGGGGATGAAACGCTACGCGAGCGGTTAGCGACGGCGTCGTATGTTGGTGTGTTTGCGTTAAAGGCGTATTTATTGGCGGATGGTCGTCGGGATGAAGCGTTGGCAGACAAGGCGCGGTTCATGACGCGGCAGGCCGAGCAGGACATGGTAAAAGTAGATCAGCTTTCTAAAGAAGAGAACGCTGACCAGTATAAGATAAATATGACACCTCGCTGGGGTATGGTCGAAAGTCTAGTAGGTGACAAGCGGCGAGGTTTGGTGTTGGCGGGCCGGGCAGTTCGGTTGGCGTGGCAATCAGAGCGGGATCAGCAAAAGGGCTTGACGGGGCGAGATGTTCTCAGGGCGCGAACACGAGCGGCGCTTCGCGGTATGGCGGCCGCGGCGGTAAATGCTACGAGTCGATTTGGCGCGACGCGGGGTGTGGCTGAGAAAATTGCTCTTAAGACATTGTAATTGTATACTGAAAGTATGACCCACAAACAATTTGAAGAATTTATCCTCAGTTTGCCCGGTGTATGGCTGGACTATCCGTTTGGCGAGGATATCGCGGTGTATAAATTTGGTAAGAGTAATAACGGTGCGGGGAAGATGGTGGCATTGGTGGCGGAGGGCTCAAAGCCGCTCAGGGTGAGTCTGAAGTGCGATCCGCTATTGGCTGAGAATTTGCGGGAGAAATACGAGACGGTGCTGCCGGGCTATCATCTGAACAAGAAACATTGGAACACTATTATCTGTTCGGGACAATTGAGCGACGAAGAAATTTTTGATTTGGCGCGGCTAAGCTATCGGCTGGTGGCGGAAAACACTAATTAGTTTTTAAAAACTCTTCTAGTTGTTTTTGAATATTTTTTAGATCAGCGACTGTTTTTACGAGGTACTCTTTGGTTGATTTGGACCTAGTGCTTTTTTGCAGTTTTTGCATCATCACAAGCGTATCAGTAATTTGTACGTTCATTTCATGCGCGTATATGGAGTCGAGTTGTGCATTTAGAGAGGCGTCTTCAAGCTTTTTATCCATTTTTTCTGAAGGTTCCATTTTCACAATTTCTTTTTTCTGCTTTTTATAATCAATACCGGAATTTTGGAGCGGTTCAGTCAGGCCAGCTTCGGCGCTAGTTAAAACAGAGACGAACGAAATATTGATGGCTTGCATGGTACTGGTTTGTAATTTTTTATCGTATTTCTGAGAAATAGTTAGAAGCTTATTTACGCGGGCAGCAACTTGAATTGGCGAGGCGCTGGATGAGCCCTGCGACATTATAAAAATGGCTACCAGGCTGATGATGCCGAAAAAGCCGATAATAGCAAGAATAAGCTTGGTTTTTTGATCAAAACCTTGGGCTGGCGGCGGGGTAGCTATTTGATTAAGGTAATCTATCCCCGATGGCTGGGGGTTAACAGAATTGTTCAAATTATCTGGATACATGTATCTATTTAAGCACAAACGATAACAGAGGTAAAGAGTGATATAATAAAAACCATGAATGATGCCAAGGAAGAAGTGCGGGCGCGGCTGAATATTGAGGATGTAATCGGCGAATATGTTCAGCTGAAGCGGGCGGGCCGTAACCTGAAGGGACTCAGTCCGTTCACCGATGAGCGGACGCCGAGCTTTATGGTGAGTCCGGAAAAACAGATTTGGCACGATTTTTCCTCCGGCAAGGGCGGCGATATTTTTACGTTCGTGATGCTGGTGGAGGGGATGGATTTTCGGCAGGCGCTGGAGCACTTGGCGCGCAAGGCGGGCGTGGATTTGAGCTTGTTTTCCCGCGGTGATGGACGGACAGCCAAGCGGCGAGCGCGGTCGCGGGAAGCGCTGAAATTGGCGGCAAATTTTTATCAGCAAAACTTGGTGAAAAATTCGGCGGCGCTAAAGTACGCGGTGAAAAAACGGCGGCTGAATCGGCAGACGATCGGTGATTTTGTCATTGGCTATGCGCCAGATCAGGGCGATGCGCTGACGAAGGCGCTGGAAAAGCGGGGATTTTCGCGCCGGGAACTGGCTGACGCGGGGCTGGTTAATCGGTTCGGCGGCGACCTATTTCGGGGGCGGATGATGGTGGCCTTGAGCGATAGCAGCGGCGAGGTGGTCGGCTTTACGGGGCGAATTATTCGTGACGATCCGCGCGCGCCGAAATATTTGAATACGCCGCAGACGCTGCTGTTTGATAAATCGCGCCATATTTTTGGGTTGTATCAGGCGAAAGAGGCGATTCGTAAAAGTGACGCGGCGGTGATCGTCGAGGGGAATTTGGACGTAGTTAGCAGCCACCAAGCTGGCGTCAAAAACGTGGTGGCGACGGCAGGTACGGCGATGACCCTACAGCATCTGAAGGCGCTGAGCCGGCTGGCGGGGCGGATTCGTGTGGCGTTTGATGGCGACCGGGCGGGCGTCAGTGCAACCGAGCGGGCGATCAATTTGGCGCAGGAAATTGGCGTGGAATTGGAGGTGGTGAGTTTGCCGGATGGCGTGAAAGATCCGGATGAATTGATCCAAAAAGACCCAGCGTTGTGGAAAGCGGCGGTTGAGCGGGCGCAGCCAGCGGTTGACTGGGTGATTGCTCGGCACGCCGAGATGGAAGATTTGGCGACGGCGGAAGGCAAGCGGCGATTCTCGACAACTGCGCTGAGAATTGTGCGCGGCCTGAAAGATCCGGTGGAGCAAGAGCATTATTTGGCGGTGATTTCTAAAAAAACTGGCGCCTCGATTACTGCCTTGAAGGCGAAGCTGGCGGGCGAAAAAACGGTAAATCAGCAGCTGAGAAAAACTAAAATTGACAAGGAAAAACCGCACCCTGTTCAAGATGAAACTGAGGACATGCTGGCAGGTCTGGCAGCAAGCGAAAAAACACTGCGGCGCTGGCTGGCAGCGATTTCCGGCGAGATGCTTGAGAATGAAAATGCGCGGCAATTAATTGGCTATTTGCGGGAAAATTTGGACATTGACCTAAGTAATATTCCTCAAGGCTTGCAAAAAATTGAGCAGTATGTGAAAATAGTACAGTTAAAAAGTGAAAGTCGTTATGCCAATTGGGAGCAGAAAAGCTTGGATGAAGAAATGGCTCGGCTAGTCAGGCAAATAACAATAAAACATCGCGAAAACCAAAAGAATCAATTATTAACCCAGCTGCGGGAAGCTGAGGCGGCAGGCGACGAGGTTTTATCTCAGCGCTTGCGCCAGAATCTGAACCAGCTGATTAAGGAGAAAATGTGAGCGACGATACGACTACTAAGCCGGCAAATTTGAACGACGATGCGGATTTTGATCCGACAGCTATAGACGAGGAAGAATCGGAAGATTTAACCTCGCTTTCGACTGGTCAATATTTGGATGATGTGTCGGACGATTCGGTACGACTGTATCTAAGGGAAATTGGTAAGATTCCACTACTAAGCGCCGAAGAAGAGATGGAGCTGGCGCGCCGGATTATTGAAGGCGATAAGAAGGCTAAGGATAAGATGGCCGAGGCGAACATGCGTTTGGTGGTGTCAATTGCCAAGCGATATTCGGGGCGCGGTTTGGACTTTTTGGATTTAATTCAGGAAGGAAATACTGGTCTTTTGCGGGCGGTCGAGAAGTTTGATCCGGATAAAGGCTTCAAGTTTTCGACGTATGCTACCTGGTGGATTCGCCAGGCGATTACCCGGGCGATCGCCGATCAGGCGCGAACGATTCGTATTCCAGTTCACATGGTGGAAACCATTAATAAATTGCTGCGCACGCAGCGGCGAATGACACAGGAGCTGAACCGCGAACCGACGATTGAGGAATTGTCTAAAGAATTAGACATGGAGCCGGAGAAAATTGAATATGTCATTAAAATTAAGCAAGACATTTCTTCTCTGGATGCCAGCGTGGGGCGCGACGGCGAAGATGACGAGTCGGCTCTTCAAGATTTTATCGTTGACGAGGACACAGTTTCGCCGGAAGATTCTGCTACAAGCCAGTTGTTAAAAGAGCAGGTTCAGGATATGTTATCCAGTTTAAGCGACCGCGAGCAAAAAATTGTGCGCATGCGGTTTGGGCTAGATAATGGCAAGAATCACACGCTGGAAGAAGTTGGTCAGGAATTTGCAGTGACGCGCGAGCGGATCCGACAAATCGAAGCCAAGGCTTTGGCGAAACTCAGGAAGCATAAAGACGCTAAAAAACTTTACGAATACTTGGACTAATTAGCATTGTTCGGGTGATTTACAAAAATGGGCGTCGCGGGTAACGGCGTCTATTTTTTGGTGTAGTTGGGTCAAATCGCTGTCGTTAATAATGAAATAATCGGCGATAGCAATCGGTCCGCCTTTTTCTAGATTTTCAATTTCCGACCAATCGCGCTGGTCGACTTCGCGCGGCTGCATTGGTCGCTCCGGGCGTTTTACCATTCGCTGGTAGCGGAGATGTTTCGGTGTAACGATAGCGATGACAACGACTTGTCCGGGAAATTCGTGCTTGAGGATTTTATACTCGCTCCAAGTGTATAAGCCATCCAGGACAATTTTATTTTGCCCGGCATTGATCAAATCGCGAATGTTCTTAATTACACGCCTGATAACAAAATCTTTGCCTTCGCGCTGGCGGATTTCTTCGCGGAATTTTTGTTGATTGTCCCAGGTTGGCTCAATGCCAGCCTCGTCCATGGCTTTATAAATAACACCGCCAAAATAAATTTTAGGGAAGCCCTTTTTTGTTAAATATTCGACGGCCGAACTTTTGCCGCTACCAGCTAGGCCGACGAGAGCGATAATTTTTGCGTGTGGTTGTGTCATGTTGTTAGTATAGCAAATTTGATATACTAAATACATGAAACGTTTGGCAGTCATCGACGGAAAATCAGTGTTTTACCGAGGGTATTACGCTATGCCAGGGCTGAGTACGGCTGACGGTACGCCGACGGGCGGGGTGTATGGATTTGTGAGTTTGGCGATTGAGCTGATCAAGAAATTGGAGCCGGATTATGTGGCGGTGGCGTGGGATAAACGCGGCACCAATATCCGCAAGCGGCGGGAACTATATCCAGAGTACAAGGCGGGTCGTAAGCCAGCGCCTGATGATTTTTATCAGCAAATTCCGATTTTGATGGAACTGCTGGATGCGTTTGGCTGGCCGCTGTATGAATTGGATGACTATGAGGCGGACGATATTATGGGCGCGTTTGCCAGGCAAGCGGAAGCGCGCGGCGTACAGACATGTCTACTGACGTCGGATTTGGATGCGCTGCAATTGGTGTCGCCCCTCACTAAAGTGTACGCCATGAAAAACGGCCTGAGGAATATCGAGGAATTTACCGCGGAATATTTTGAACAAAAATATGGTATTCGGACGGACCAGTTTTTGGATTTGAAGGCGCTGAAGGGTGATTCTAGCGACAATTTGCCGGGCGTGCCGGGCGTTGGTGAAAAGACGGCGGTGAAATTATTGCAGGCATATGATACGCTGGACGGGGTGTATGCACATCTGGACGAGCAAAAAGGCGCTCTACGGACAAAGCTAGCAAATGGCCGCGAGTCGGCATATCTGACCAAGCAGGTGGCAGAAATTTGGACGGACGCGCCGGTGGAGCTGGACTGGGAGGTGGCGGATGTCAATGACTGTGATTTTGCTCGGGTGGCGGAGATTTTGCGGAAACTGGAGTTCCATTCGCTGATTGGGCGACTGCCGCGAACAATGCAGGCGGTGGATGAGGTAGTGGAGACGGCGGAGTTGGAATTGCCGCGCGTCGAAAATCTGCCGACTGAGCCGCTGTTTGAGGCGGAAAATATTATCTATATTGATCCATCGGAGCCGGACACGGTGTATATTAATTCCAAGCCTGGCGTGGCGTGGCGGGCGAAGATCAGTGAGATTGGTCAACATGTTTGGCAGTTATTGGCGCAGGGCGTGGTGATTGCGGCGGACGTCAAGGGGCTGTATCACGCGCTGGATGCTCACGGTGTGACAGTGCGTTTTCATGAGGTCTGGGATGTTGGACAGGCGGCGTTTTTGATCGATCCGCTCAGGCGCGATCGCAGTTTGATGGCGCTGGCGGGTGATTTCTCTGAGGATAATTCTCCAGAGCGGCAGCTGGCGCGGCTTCGTCAGATTTACCGCCAGCAGCAGGATTATATGGCGACGCATCAGCAGATTGCCAGGGTGCTTCGCGACTTTGATTTTCCAGTGATTTGGCCGCTGTTTCAGATGGAAAAGCGCGGCATGAAACTAGACGCAGTACTCCTTGAACAAATGGGCCAGGAGCTGAGGACAGAGGTGAGCCAACTTGAACAACAAATGTATGCGATGGCCGGGCGCGAGTTCAATGCTGCTAGTCCGGCGCAGCTGTCTGAGGTGCTATTTACCAAGTTGCAGCTGCCGACGACCGGTATCAAAAAGGGTAAAACGAGCTATTCGACGGGACAGAAAGAGCTGGATAAACTGCGTGGGCGACACCCAATCATCGAGCTGATTGAGCGGTACCGGGAGCTGACTAAATTGATCAGCACCTACATTGAAGCGCTGCCAAAGTTGGTGGCCGAGGACGGGCGGATTCACACTACGTTTAATCAAGACGTCACCAGCACTGGGCGGCTGAGCAGCACAAACCCCAACTTGCAGAATATTCCGGTACGGACGGAATTGGGTCGGAAAATTCGCCAGGCGTTTGTGCCGAGCCAGGGTAAGGTCTTCGTTGGCGCGGATTATTCGCAATTTGAACTGCGACTGGCGGCGGTGCTGGCGGGCGACGAGCAGTTGATTAACGATTTTAATAGCGATATTGATATTCATACCAAGACGGCGGCCGAGACCTACGGTGTGCCGATGGAGCAGGTGACAAAAGCACAGCGGCGCGCGGCCAAGGTGATCAACTTTGGCGTACTGTATGGCATGAGTCCGCACGGGCTGGCGGCAGCTACCGGTATGACCTTTACTGAGGCGAAGCGGTTTATTGAACACTATTTTGCGATGCGCCAGCCAATCCGCCAATATCTGGATACAATTTTAGTTCAAGCGCGCGAACAAGGTTTTGTTGAGACCTATTTTGGCCGGCGGCGGCCAACTCCAGACGTTAAGTCGAGCAACTTTATGGTGCGTTCGGCAGCCGAGCGGGCAGCGATGAACATGCCAATTCAGGGCACGGAAGCGGATTTGATGAAACTGGCGATGATCCGGCTGGAGGATAAATTAGCTGGGCTGGCTGAGCCAGTTCTGCAGGTTCATGATTCGATTTTGGTGGAATGTCGGGCAGAAGACGCCGAGCGAGTCGGCGAAATAATGCGCGCGGAAATGGAAGGGATTTGCCCGGATTTACCGATTAAATTAAAAGTTGATATCGGCGTGGGTACTCACTGGGACGAAGTATAAAAATATGGTATAATCATCCCATGAAATATGCTCAACCACGAAACTCAATCTCTCGCTTCATCCCGATTCTGCTAGTTATTATCATTACTATTGTGGCGGTCGCGGCGGTTATCGCTATCGGCCGGGCGCTGTTTGGCGATGGCTCGTCTAATAATACCCAGCCAAACCCAAATATTGAGGATGCAAAAACCGCTTTATTGTCGACTGATGTTGACCGATCGGTGCGCTTGACGGTACGCGGTCCAATTGTGGCGAACGAGAATTTTCGTTCGTATAGTATTACTATCACGCCGGATTCGCGCGAAATGATAACGTATGAGGGTTATTTGGATAATCAAATTGACCGGAAAAGGCTAGATAATAATACGAAAGCTTATACGGAACTGGTTTATGCGCTGGATAAACGTAAAATGATGGATGGCAAGGATTTGACTGAAGAACAAAACGATTTGCGCGGTATCTGTGCCAGCGGCAAGATTTATAAATTTGAAACCATAAAAAATAATTCGGTTGTCAAGAGCTTATGGACGTCAGATTGCAGCGGATCCAAAGGCTCGGCGCAGGCAAATGTTAATGAAATTTTGGACATGTTTCTGAAGCAAATCCCCGATGGTAAAAAAATGGCAAGCGGCATTGGTTTAGGCCAAGACGAATCGCCGTTTAGGCTGTAATAATTATGCCAGAACTTCCCGAAGTCGAGACAGTTCGCCGCGGTTTGGCAGAGCTGTTGCCAGGCCGAGTGGTGGCGCGAGTGGCAGTGTTTGACTCGCCGAAGAGTTTCCCAAATGCGCCGGCTGATGTTGAGCAATTTTTATATGGTTCACGCGTGACGGCGGTGAGGCGGCGAGCAAAGGTGCTGATGATTGATTTGGATACTTGCTACTCGCTGGTGGTGCATTTGAAGATGACGGGACAGTTGGTGTTTCGCCGAGGCTCTAGTCGTAGTGCTCGGATATCCCCAGAAAAATCTCGGGATCCACGTAAAGTTGCCCACAATTTTTCTGCGGATACCGCTCGCAAGATCGACGATTTTGCTGGCGGCCACCCGAACGACAGCTTAATCGGCGAGCTGCCAGATCGGTCGACGCGGGTGCAGATTGATTTTGTGGACAGGTCGCGGCTGTTTTTTAACGATCAGCGCAAATTTGGCTGGGTGAAGTTGCTGCCGACTGATGAGGTGAAAAATTTGCCGTTCATGCAAAAAGTTGGGCCGGAGCCGCTTGATCCTCAGACGCGCGCCGAGGATTTCATTCAGCGGATTCGCCACCGTCAAAACTCGATGATCAAACCGGCTTTCCTTGACCAAGCGGTGATTGCTGGGGTTGGTAATATTTATGCGGACGAGGCGCTGTGGGCGGCACAGCTACATCCGCAAACGCGGGTAAAAAATATCAGCGATCGGCAGCTGAATACATTATTTAATGAGTTGCGGCAAATCTTGAAATTGAGTATTGACCAGGGCGGTTCGACTGATAGGAATTACGTTGATGCCGAGGGCCGAAAAGGGAATTATCTGACATTTGCTCATGTGTTTCGCCGCGAAGGCCAAGCCTGCCACCGCCATCCCGACCAAGAAATTATCAAGCTAAAAGTTGGCGGCCGCGGCACGCATATTTGCCCAGTCTGCCAAAAACCGCCAAAATTTGACAAATAGCTATTTATTGTATATATTTTGACAAATAGAATTTATGAATATGTGTTAAAACGTAGATAGGTAGGAGAGATGAGCGATCATAATCGAGAAATTGTTGTAGGCGAAGCCGACGGTTCAACTGGTGGGTGTAGTGCTAATCCGTGGGATAGTGTGTTTGCTCGACTTAACGAAGGCGAGTTGGCAGAAGACTCCGATTTGAGCTGTGTTTATAATCAAGTGAAAAAGCGTGAGGCATACATAAAAGAGGAACTTTTTGCTCATCTTAAAGTGGCGAAGCGTGAGATAATACGCCTTGGCTGGCAAGAAGACCCAAACCGGCTTATTCTTTATCCGGGCAGCAATTCTGACAGGACGATGACTGAGGTGTTTGGCAATCAAGTTGTTCATATTGATCCGGATGACAAAGCCTTGGCGCTGCTGCAGAAGAAGGGGTTTCGTACAGAACAAATGACTATTAAAGACTATGTTGCTAACATGTCTGACGGGGAGCAAATTGGCATAATACTTTCGTACAATGCAGGTCTGGTGCCTGATTCGGCGCTGGAACGCCTACAGGAGGGCGGTATTATATTGGCAAATAACTGGCATGGTTCAGCGGATGATTTGCATAGTAAAAAAGGGCTTGAGTTAATCGGCGCGGTTGTACAAGACACCGAAGATTTCGTTACCGTACAGGCAGCAGAAAGCTTGCTGGGTAAGGTGCAATATCTAGATAATGGCCCGAATGGTTATGTTAATTACGATCCGACAGAAGAGCAATTAGAACAAGCTCGTGCGAGTGCGGGTATTGTCTTTGAGGAATATAGAAGCCCTGATTCGTTGTGGATATTTCGTAAGGAATCTGTTGAATCTGAATAAAACGCTGCGCCGCTCTCAGAAATAAGTGCTGTTAATTCTTATCACGAGGCGGGTTTTATTAATATGAGGTATAATCATTGATAAATGTTATGTGTATTGTGCGGTGAAAATGAGTTTGATAAGTGTCAAAAGCTGGCAGCGCTGGTTGCTGGCGGCGCTGTACCGGAACGTTATGACGGCGAGCAGCTGGATGCGGCAAGTTTGCGCGATATTATGCAAGGGCAGTCTTTGTTTGCGCTGGAGCGTACAGTAATTATTTCGCGGCTGAGCGATAACTCCGCGCTGTGGGCGGAATTGCCCGAAATTGCTGTTAGCGGCAGCACTGAGGTGATTTTGCTGGACAGTAAGTTGGATAAGCGCACGAAAACATACAAATGGCTGCGGAAAAATGCCGAGATTTACGAATTTACGCCGCTGAATGAACGGCAAAAACCGCGATTGGCGAAGTGGTGCGCCGACGAGGCGAGGAAACGAGGCTATACACTGAGTGCAGTGCAGGCGGAAACATTGATTGACCGTCTGGGTTATGATCAGCTGCGTTTGAGCAATTTTATTGAACAATTGTCTTTTGCCGGGGAAATTACCGATGATTTGCTTGATAAACTAACGCCTTTGGCGAAAACGGAAAGTGCTTTTGAACTGTTTACAGCAGCGCTGGCTGGAAATTCTGGCCGTATTCATGAAATTATCGCGTATTTGGAGGCTGAGGGAGGTGCAGAAAGCGCATACCAAACAATGGGGCTATTAGCGTCGCAGGCGGTCAATTTGAATGCTTTGGTATTGTCTGGCAATGATACTGGATTTGTCGCAGCGGATTTTTCAACCAGTCCGTATGCTTTACGGAAATTATCTTCTTACGCTAATAAAATCAATGCCAGCCAGCTGACGGTAGTAAACAAAGCGCTGTTCTATGCGGACTTACAAATGAAAACAACCAGCGCCTTGCCGTGGCTGCTGATAGAGACGGCGCTGATTGAGGTTGCTTTGGCAAGAAAAACGGATAAAATCTAGCGGAACTTTTGCTATTTAGCTGCTTCTAGCTTTACGCCGGCGTTTTTGGCTATTTTACTTAAGGCACTTTTACGACGGGCGACGGTATTTTTCTTAAGCAAGCCCTTTTTTACAGCGGTATCAAGCTCGCTTTGAGCGCTGGCCAGCGTTTTGGCGCTTGGGTTGGCATGGAAAGCTTTAACGGCAGTTTTAATATCTTTTTTAATGCCTATATTGCGTTCGCGGCGTTTGACGGTTTGTTTAGCGCGTTTTATGGCGGATTTTATGATTGGCATGGTACTCCTTAAAAGTTAATTTAATCTCTAATTTTTTATTGCTAATCAGGAGGAATTATACAGAAAATAGCCAAAATTGTAAAGAGGCGGTAAAACTATTGACTTTATGGTAACGCTTATGGTATAGTGGGGAGCAAGTCGTAGTTAGATAAAAAAACAAAAAATAGGAAAAAATATGGCTGATGGATCTTCAAAGCAGAGAATAATTGACAGCATCAAGGATGTTACCAATATTTTGGTGACGGTTAGCGCTAATCCGTCGGTTGATGAATTGTCGGCGGCGCTGGCGTTGACGATTTTTTTGAACAAGCTGGGCAAGCATGCCACGGCGGTGTTCAGTGGCGAAGTACCGCCAGCGATTTCGTTTTTAAATCCAGATAAGACGTTTGAACAGACGGCGAATAGTTTGCGCGATTTTATTATTGCGCTGGATAAAGAAAAAGCTGATCATTTGCGGTATAAAGTGGTTGACGATGCGGTGAAGATTTTTATTACGCCGTACCGCACGACGATTTCCGAGAAGGATTTGGAGTTCTCGCAGGGTGATTATAATGTTGAGCTGGTGGTGGCGTTGAATGTTGAGAATGGCGAGCGTATTGACGCTGCATTGACAGCGCACGGTCGAATTTTACATGACGCGATTGTGGTAACTATGACGGCGGGCGGCGTTAAGAGCGGTTTGGGGTCGGTTGATTGGCATGAAGATAGCGCGAGTGGTGTCAGTGAGATGATGGTTGAGCTGATTAACGATCTGAGAACGCAAAGTGCAGCACTGGATGAGCAGATAGCGACGGCATTGTTAACTGGTATTGTAGCGGTGACGAATAGGTTTAGTAATAATTTGACGTCATCTAGGGTAATGACGGTTGCTGCAAATCTGATGGCGATTGGCGCTAATCAGCAGCTGGTGGCGATGAAGATAGCCGAAAGCGAGGCTAGGGCTGAGCGTCCGCAAGCTATTGAAGAAGCGAAGGACCGGAAAAAACCGGGCGCAGATAAGAAGAGCTCGGAAAGCGAACAGGCTAGAGCTGACGGTGCATTGTCGATTAATCATGAAAAAGAGGGCAGCTTAGACGATGTTTCACATCAGACTATCCAAGAAAAACGGCATGAAGCAGCGCAATCGGCGCAAACTAAGCTAGCTCATATTGAGATGGTGAATAATTCCGCCGCGTCAAGCCAGGCAGATTCGACTGCTAGTAATGATGATAAAGAAGATGACGAGCCAGCCCCAGTAAAACCTCCAGAGATTAAGTTGCCGCCAGTGCAGAGTAGCGTAAAAACTTCGACGCCTGAGCCGATAGGTAGTACGCCGTTGATGGGCGGCACGTTGAATGCAACTACCGAGCAAGCGGCTAAGGATAAAGAAAGAGAATTGCAAAATAATCAGAATAAGACAATTTTGACACACGGCGAGTATATTGGGTCTAATGAGCCGTCATTTGGCGATACGCCGTTAAATGCCGCCATGGGCAAATCTGACGAGCCGCCGAAAATTGATCCGTTTGCAAATAACTCTTCGACGGCTGCTTTGCCTGGTATGGGAACGCCGGAAACTTCTCCAGCTTCTTCAGCGGACGAATCAATTATGGATGCGATCGCTAAAGATACAACACAGTTAACTGGTAAACCAGCAGCGTCGGCTTCACCGGCGGTTAACGACCGCGAATCCGCTTTGGCGGCGGTTGATGCTGCGCTTTCTGCTGCTCCTCCAGCTGCGGTTGCAGCTTCGCCGGTGCAGCCTGCTCAGGGGCCAATGCAGAGCGCAAGCAAATCAGCGACGCCGACATTAGCCGAGCTTGAAGCTGCTGCTCCAGCTTCATCTGCGTCAGCACTGCCGCCAATGCCAGACTTTAGTACGCTGCCGCCAATACCGCCAGCACCGACAGGAACGCCGGCTGGTTTGCCGCCAGTTCCGCCGCTGGGCGGCGGTATGCCTTCCGCTCCAGTGGCATCTGAACCTGCCGCTGCGCCGCAGAGTACAAGTTTTAATCCTTCGCAGTTTCAAATTCCAGGTCAGAAGTAGTTGATGGATGAAATATTGCTGATTGATAAGCCGGCGGGCATGACTAGCTTTGGCGTGGTGGCGCGCTTGCGCCGTGTCTTATCCAAGCAGGAGGGCAAGAAAGTAAAAGTCGGACATAGTGGAACATTAGATCCGTTTGCAACTGGATTAATGATTATAGTTACAGGTCAGATGTGTCGCCGGGCTATGGAGTTTACTAAGTTGGATAAGTGGTATGAAGCGGAAATTGTCCTTGGTATAGAATCAACAACTGGCGATCCGGAGGGAGAGCTATCCAGGATATCTGATAGAAAACCAGACAAAGGCGAGATTAAGCAAGTTCTCCAAAAGTTTACGGGTAAAATAGAGCAGACGCCGCCAGTTTTTAGCGCTGTAAAAGTTAATGGCCGGCGGGCATACCAGCTGGCGCGGGCGGGTAAAGAGGTTGATATCCCCAAGCGGACAATAACTATTTATGCTTTAGAATTGATAGGATATGACTATCCAGTCTTGAAGTTGCGGGCACATGTTTCCAGCGGTACATATATACGCAGCTTGGCGGCGGATATTGGCAAAGAGTTAAAAACTGGCGCTTACTGCCAGAATTTACGGCGAATTAAAATCGCTGATTATGACGTGAAAAATGCTAAGGTGCTGGCGGATTTTGGAATTCTGTCGTGAAGTGGTATTATCAGGATATGGGCAAGCATAAGGGTTTTACGATAGTTGAAATATTAGTTGTCGTTACAGTTATTGCTATTCTGGCGACGATTTCGGTAGTTTCTTATACGGGCATGACCGAACGTGCCAGGGATTCTAAGATTCGTTCCGTTGTGAAGACAGCGGGCGATGCTCTGCAGTTGTATGAAACGAAAAATAATAGCTTGCCGTCAGGACAAGGGAAATTTAACCAGGCAAATAGCGTAGATTCTTTGGCGCCGCAGTATCTTCAGCGTGGATATAGAGATGATGCCGTAAGTAAAAATTCTTCTAATAAAGATGATATTTTTCTTTGGTATCAGTGCAAGGATGGAAGCGGCGCAGTAACTGGCGTGGCGGTTTTTGCCTCGCTGAATAGTCCTACTAGCGACGAATCATCTCGAGTTGCTACGATAAAGGCTGATTGTCATATTGCTGCCAGCGTTCCTACTTCCGGTAATCCTGCATATAATTATGCGCAGGTGTTCTAGGTTGCGTTTACAGGTTAGGCTTGGTATAATTACAGGGCTATGATTAGCAAAGATAATAAAGCGAAAGCAATTGCTTTGACTCAGGTCAATAAAAACGACGTCGGTAGTCCGCAGGCTCAAGTGTCGGTTTTAACGGCTCGTATCAAAGAGGTCACGGAGCATTTGAAGGCGAATAAGCACGACTTCATGGCGCGCCGCGGCTTAGTCCAAATGGTTGGTAAGCGCAAGCGCTTGCTGAAATATTTGGAGCGGACTGATTTTGAGAGCTACAAAGCAGTTGTTGCCAAGTTAGGTTTGCGTAAATAATTCCTATTTAGCAAACTAGACTGCTTAAACCCCTTTGTTAGAAGGGGTTTTTGATTTATGATTAACATTTGGTTTGGCGATGATTACTTCGCGACCGTCGTTGGCACCGCCTAAAGTGCAGGAATAGAGGGTTAGTTGCGGCTGGGCGGTTCGTTGTTCGATTTCTACTGCTTCCGGCTTAACGCTGCGTTTTTCGCTGATAAGGTACTCGTAGCGCTTGCCGTTATAATCAACGATGATTTTATCGCCGATATCCAGCCGGTTGATATTATAAAATGGTGACTTTCTGAGTGTTTGCTGCGGGGTCATGCCCATAATAAAACGGTGTGCGGATAGAATAAAATTGCCGCCATCCTTCGGGTTACCGTTCTCTGGCTTGCGCCACCAAGCACCGTGTTCCATAACGCTGGCGGGACCGGTAAGATATGGCAAATTAATATCAATTTTAGGGATATAAAGGCGATTTTCAGTGATAGTTTGAGTTTGGGCCAGGCGTTTCGTTGTAGAGTTGTTCGCTGTGTCAATAAATTGCGACTGAAAAAGCGGTGTTAATATCGTAAACAGCATATACGCGCCCGCCAAAATCATGGATAGGGCTATAATGGCAGTAAGTAGACTTTTGGATTTGCGGGATTTGTTATTGTTCAGCTTGAGAGACATAGATAAAGTATAACATGATTGATGGAGGATGATTTGTTTGGTGGTTCAAGGGTTTGAGAGTTTTATATTTTGGCATGAAATTTGTTATAATAGAGCCAGTTATTGTTAACGCGGAAGTGATAGAGACGAGAATTTGCGGCGCGCGGCTTTGAAACGCTAAGCCTAGCCAAGACGAATTTTCATCCCTGTTACTTGCCGCGAAGAAAGGAGCTCTTTTATGAGTATTATTAATCCGAGCGGCAAGGAGATTTTTAGCGTTAGCACCGAGCTGTGCGGCCGGCCGTTGATGCTGGAGGTCAACCGGGTCGGCTTCCGAACGACGGGCAGCGTGCTGGTGCGCTATGGCGATACGGTGGTGCTGGGCAGTGCTCAGGTAGGTAGCCGGCCGGTGCAGTTGGATTATTTTCCGCTGTCGATTGATTATGAGGAGCGGTTTTATGCGGCGGGTAAAATTTCTGGTTCGCGGTTTATCAAGCGCGAGGGTCGGCCGAGCGATGAGGCGGTGCTGATCGGCCGGTTGATCGACCGTCCGATTCGGCCGCTGTTCCCGAAAGGATATCGCCAAGAAGTGCAAGTCGTGGCGACAGTGCTGAGCATGGATCCGGATTTTCGTCCAGATATGGTGGCGATGATCGCGGCGTCGAGCGCCTTGATGCTGACCGGCACGCCGTTTGACGGGCCGGTGGCGGGCCTGCGGGTGGGCCGAGTGAATGGCGAGTTTAAGGCCTTTTTGACGCCAGAGGAACGTGAGCAATCTGATTTGGATTTGGTAGTAGCTGGCATCGAGAGTGGCATCACCATGGTGGAGGCTGGCGCCAAGGAGGTATCAGAAGAGATGATTGTTGATGCTATGGCCTGGGCACACCAGGTGATGCAGCCAGCGATTGCCTTGCAGCGAGAACTGGCGGCCAAAGTGGCGCCAGCTGCGCAGGAATATGAATTAGTTTTACCTGATGGAGCAATTCAGCAGACGGCCGACGAGTGGGTTGATGGCAAGCTGGGCGAGAAAGTCCGTCGGTCGTATCCGGAGCGCAACGAGGTGGTCAATGAGATTCGCTGGGCATTCCACGAAGCGATGGCCGAAAAGTTGGGCTTGAGCGCTGAGGAATACGACGAAGTACGCGACGAATACGATGAGGCGTTCACGCTGGCATTACACAAAGATGTTCGCCGCGGTATCGTAGAGGACGGCAAGCGCCCGGATGGCCGCGCTTTGACGGAAATCCGCCCGCTAAGCTCAGAGGTTGGTTTGTTGCCACGAGCACACGGTTCGAGCTTGTTTACCCGCGGCGTGACGCAGGGTATGAACATTGTGACTTTGGCGCCGCTGAGTTACGCGCAGCTGGTTGATACTATGGAGGTCAACGACGGCGAGCGGCGCTACATGCACCATTACAATGCGCCAGGTTATACGGTTGGCGAGGTTAAGCGGATGGGCAGTCCGGGCCGGCGCGAGATTGGCCACGGCTACTTGGCGGAACGGGCCTTGACGCCGGTGTTGCCGAGCGAAGAAGACTTCCCGTACGCTATTCGCAGCGTCACCGAAATTATGAGCCAGAACGGTTCGACGTCGATGGCAGCGACCTGTTCAAGCTGTCTGGCGCTGATGGATGCTGGCGTGCCTCTCTCGGCGCCGGTTAGTGGCATCGCTATGGGTCTGATGATGGACGGTGATACGCCGTACGTACTGAGCGATATTGCTGATGCTGAGGACTTTGCTGGTGATATGGATTTCAAGGTGACCGGTACAGCCAAGGGTATCACGGCGCTCCAGATGGATATGAAGGTGCATGGCTTGCCGGTGGCAGTGCTGCGCCAAGCGATTGAGCAGAGCAAGGCTGGCAGGGCGCATATTCTGCAACATATGCTAAGTGTGCTGGCTGCGCCGCGTGATCAGCTTAGCCCGTACGCGCCGCGGATTGAAAAGCTAAAAATTGATCCAGATAAAATCGGCGCGGTCATCGGCAAGGGCGGCGAGGTGATTAACAAGATTACCAGCGAGACTGGTGCCGAGGTTGATATTAAGGAAGACGGCTTGATCACCATCGCCAGTCCGAACGGCGAATCAATTGAGAAGGCGCTTGCTTGGATTAAAAGCCTGGTCGAAGAGCCAGAGGTTGGTAAAATCTACCAAGGCAAGGTTGTCAGCATCAAAGATTTCGGGGCCTTCGTGAATATTCTGCCGGGGATTGACGGGATGGTGCATATCTCGAAGCTGGCCGATCACCGCGTGGCTAAGGTGACTGATGTGGTCAAGGAAGGACAAACCGTTCGCGTGAAAATCACTGGCATTGATGAGCGCGGTAAGATCAACTTGACGATGATCGGGCTGTAAATGATATACTAGAAGAAGTTAACGAGGAGGAGTATGGATAATAGTAACAATCAGCAGAAGCAACAGCCAGTCCAGCAACCAGTGCCGCAGCCAGTACCTGGCGGTCAGCCGCCGATGCCCAGTCAAGCACCAGTGCAGCCTGGTATGCCGCCGTATCAAATGCCGCCAAAGAAGAAACTAAGCAAGGGCGCATTGTGGGGTATTATCGGCGGATCAATCGGTTTGGTGGTCGTGGTTGTGGCGGTAGTTTTAGCAGTTATCTTTTTGAGCGGTCCAAGCAAGGAAGATTATAAAGATTTGGTGTCGATGATTAATGGCTTTGATCGGTCAGCTGTTTCTGGCGGTACGAGTTCAGACCCTGATGATTATAAAAAGAACCTTGATAAGACTATAGAAAAAGTTGACGAGTATCATAAAAAAATTGATTCGCACAAAGCTCTTAAAGATAAAGAGTTAAAAACTGCCTATGATAAGTACATTGACGAATGGAATAAGAGTAAGAAACAGCTAGTAGAGTCTGCTGAAAGTATAAGTTCCTACAGAAAGTATGCAAAAGTGTGCAAAGCTTATGTAAGCGTGAGTTACACAACAAAAACTGGCGATGAAGTAGCTAAAGAATTTGACGAAAAGATGAAAGACTGCTCTAAAACGTTGAAGGATATGGAAAAATCAAGCAACTCAAAGGTGTCAGAATTTGCTAAGAGTATGTCAGAATACTACTCAGCATTGAAGAAATATTATGTAGACGTAGCGAAAAGATTTAGCAGTAAAGATACTTCATCGGCTTATCCGACATACCCGAAATATCCAAGCACATCATCGCTTATTTCATCCATGTCAAAAAGTACTGATATGAAAGCGTTGGACGATTCATATAAAGAATTTAAGAATATCCTAGAGGAAAAAGCTAATAAATAGTAGTCAGTTTTAGCATGATTATTAAAAACGCCTCGCCAGATGGGGCGTTTTTTGGTATACTTTTGGTATAAAAAAGAAAAAAGGAGAAATTCATGAATGAACAACCGCAACCGCCTCAAGTGCCATATCAGCCGGCGCCACCGCAAGGTCCGCCAATCCCACCTCAGCAGTATGGGCATTCGCAGCAGCAATTGACGCCGCCGCAACCGATGCCTGGCCCTCAGCCGCCGATGCCCGGTCAAGCACCAATGCAGCCGATGATGCAGCAGCCAATGCCGCCGTATCAAATGCCACCAAAAAGAGTGAATAAAGGTCTATTATGGGGGGTTATCGGCGGAGTTGTTGGACTTATTCTGATTATCGTAGCGATAGTCGTGTCCTTAATTATGTTCTCTGGTCCATCAGAAAATGATTATATGGAAGCGCAGAAAGTGCTGGATGAAGCACACCCCGCCTACTCAGATATTTCGGACAAAATATATGCTTTATTTTCGTCGAGCGGAAAAGGAACAAGCAACTCAAGTGCTGTCGATTCGCTGAAAAAATCAAAACAGACGCTGGATGAAAAATTTGACAAACTCAGCAAGATGAAAGCGATTACCGGTGATAAAAAGGTAAAAGAAAAATGGGATAAATTAAACGCTAAGCGCGATAAGTTCAATAAAATGATTGATTTTTCAATTGAACTGAGTGAAAAAGTGTTGCCGACATATTTTAAGGTGTTACAGATTGATAGCTATTCAACGGTTTCAGATATCAATAGAATGATTACTGACATTGAGAATATCTCTATCAGCGATGCTGATACGAAGCAAATGATGACAGAAGCGGCAAGTTATTTGAGAGCAGTAAGAGATTATGCGAATGCTAAAAGTTCAAGCAGCTACTCTTACGATTCAAATGCCTACGATAAATATATGGATGCTGCCGATAGGTTTGAAGCGGCGCATAAAAAATGGACCAATTCGGTCGACAAGCGGACTGATGAGGCGCAGATCAAGAATGAGGTAAACGATTTGATTGAAGAGTTGTCGCATAAAGGTAAAGATTCGTAAAAGGAAAACATGGCCGCCTCGCTTCAATTAGGGGCGGCTTTTATTGAGTTATGGATAAGCAAGCTGAATTAGACGCATTAGCGGCAGAAATTATAAAAGCTGGGATTTGCCCGGAGTTGGCGGCTCAAGCAACGCAGCTGGTGATGGGCGATGGCGATGCTGATGCTGATATTGTATTTATTGGCGAAGCACCGGGCAAGAATGAAGATTTACAAGGTAAACCGTTTGTCGGTGCAGCGGGGAAATTTCTCGACGAGATGCTGGCGGCAGCTGGTTTGCAGCGCCCGGACGTTTATATTACCAACATTGTGAAGTATCGGCCGCCAAATAACCGCGACCCGCTGCCAGAGGAGAAGCGCCAGTTTTGGCCGTATTTGATGCGGCAATTAGAGATTATTCAGCCAAAAGCGGTGTTAACTTTGGGGCGGCACAGTGGCGGCGGTTTTATTCCTGGATTAAGGATTAGCCAAGACCACGGCAGGCCGCGACGGGTGCGTTTGCATGAGTTAGAGTTTGTAGTGATTCCACTGTATCATCCGGCAGCAGCGTTATATAACGGCGGCATGCGCCAGACATTGATTGATGATTTTATGCGGGCGGCGGCGTTTGTGCAGCAGAATAATCCTGAATCGTAAGATTGACACGCTGGTAACCTATAGATATTTGCTCAAAAGCCGGGGCTTATTCCCAATTCGTTTATTAAACTCTTGCAAAAGCTAGCCTAGTGTAGTATAGTGGATAATCGATATCCACTATATCTAATTCATGAAAGGACTTTATGAAGCTATCAGGAGCTGTTGAACAAGCATGCTGTATTATGGCGATTTTAGCTGATCCGCAGCGAAAAGCGCCGATAACCAACGACGCTTTAGCAGAAAAGATGTTGGTTTCGCCGACATATTTGAAAAAAATTAGTCGTAAACTAGTGGTAGCAAAGCTAATTACCTCAACACAGGGCGCTGGCGGCGGTTTCATTTTGGCGCGGGAAATGAGCCAAGTAACGCTGCATGACGTGGTGCTGGCAATCGAGGGCGAAGCGCCGTTTTTTCAGCCTCAAGGAATTGTCGAAAGAGTGTTTGCGTCGCGGCCTCGCCAGGTGGAAATTGGCATGACTATGATTGAAAAAATCTTTTCCGAGGCGCAAGAGAAGTGGAGCGAGTATCTAAAGACGGTAACGTTAGCAGACGTTGTCAAGGAGGTAATGCATGGTTGAAAAATTAAAACGGCTGTCAAGCAGACGCCGCGTCAATATGGTGCGAGCTGAGTGGCAGCATCTCTGCAAAAACAAAATATTGCTGCTGTCGATGGCGGTTATTTCGTTTATTCCGATTATGTACAGCGGTTTTTTCTTGGGGTCGATTTGGGATCCGTATGGGCAGGTGAAAAACTTGCCGGTGGCATTTGTCAATGAGGACAAAGGCGCGCAGCTGAACGGTCAAACGGTCAATATTGGGCAATCGGTTGAGCAAAAACTCAAAAGTAATCATGATTTGGGCTGGGAATTTGTAAATAAACAGCAGGCTGATGACGGAGTCAATAGTGGGCATTTCTATGCGGTGGTGACTGTTCCCACGGATTTTTCGGCAAAAGCGGCGTCGATTACTGCTACTCAACCGCAGCAGGCGGTGATTCGCTACACGACTACGCCAGCCAAGAACTATATTGGTTCGCTGGTCAGTAATCAAGCGGCTGAAAAAGTCAAAACGTCGGTGGCTGAGCAAATTACTCAGGCGTACGCTAAGGGTGTGCTGGAAAATATCGGTAAGCTCGGCGATGGTCTGGAAACGGCGGCGGGTGGCGCGTC
>ERZ773076.72-NODE-72-length-56723-cov-5.978683_pt1 | contig 56723 bp, 48 predicted proteins | sample MGYA00580613_ERZ773076 | MGnify/ENA primary metagenome ERZ773076 (study PRJEB29015, sample SAMEA2738005) | human oral metagenome | biome: human oral; feature: human-associated habitat; material: dental | place: China | collected 2057 ...
AATAGCTGCTGTGCATTTGCATAAGGTTTGGTTTTACAAAAAATCTAGTCTTGCCCTACAATGTCAAGCATATGATATAAAAAAGCACTTAATTTTTTGAGGTTAAATTCCTCACTTTTTAAGTGCTTTTTGTTTTACTTATTTTTTTCCCTTAGATTTATATCTTAATATATTTTGTTGAACGACCGCTACCCACCTGTCTTATCTTTTCATTATCTTGTAATTCTTTTAAAGCTCTTTCCACCGTTCTTTGTGATATATCAGGGAAAAGAATCATAATATCTTTTTTCGATAAAGGTTCTAACGATTTTTGAATTACAGAAAATACTCTCTCAGGCGAGGTTAATTTTTCTTCTCCAATCAGTTTAAATCTATTGTCGCATTCTTTATATGCTTTCATGATAATACCGAGCATATATTTCATAAATGGAAGTTCATCATTTTCTCCTGTATGCCATTTTTCACTGGAATTTTGCAATTCTTCATAATAAGAATCTTTGCTTTCTTCAATGAGCATCTCCATACTGATATATCTTCCTACAAAATAACCAAACTTGTAAAGCAAAAGAAGTGTTAATATCCTGCTCATTCTTCCATTTCCATCATCAAAGGGATGAATACATAAAAAGTCATGAATAACAACAGGTATTAAAATTAACGGAGGAATATTTTCTTTTACAGCCTTATTATATGCTTCTACCATTTCATCAAAATACTTTTCCGTTTCAAAACTACTTACCGGTTGAAATCGCACTCTTTTATTTCCTAAAACATCTACTTCCACTATGGTGTTATCCAAAGTTTTAAATTTCCCCTTATGATTTACATAAGAATAGGAGTATAACTGATTATGCAGTGTTAAAATGTCATTTTTATTAAATTCTATATAGGCATAATTTTCATGGATTATATCAAGCACATGTCTATATCCTGCTATTTCTTCTTCGTTTCTGTTTTTCGGTTCAGCTTTCTTTTTCATAAGTTCTTTAAGTCTTGAATCATTGGTATAAATACCTTCAATCGCATTAGATGACTTTGTACTTTGTATTTTTGCAACATCTATCATTTTTTCCAAAATATCGGGATAATTTTCTACATATAATTCTTGTTTTCCTTTATATTCATGAATGCTTGCTATCATATGATATACATTTACAGGCAGTGATAAATCCATAAGTTTTAAATAATTAAACTTTCTCAAAAGAACACCTCCTCTTCTTTTTCATAGCCATTATATCATATTTGGCTATGAAAAATCAATAATGGCGAGAATAATTTCGCCATTATTCCAGTTTTGGCGTATTAAATTTTATTTGGCAAGAAATCTTTAGTCTAAGTACTCTCTATTTTGTTATTCCTTATTATTTTATTAAATGTATTTCTATACTTCCATATCTTGATACCATAATCTTTTTCACCATAGAATCTACAAATTCTTTGGTAATTTTAACTTCCTCAGATGGTACAGGTATATCATTTAAAGGTTTTGAAATACTCTCTTTTTCTAATTCCTGCTCTAACTCTTGCTTTTTCAGTAAAAGCTTTTGTTTTTCTTGTAGGTATACTTCCTTTAATATTTCTTTCCTCTTGTATTTCTCATATTCTTTTTGTAAGCTACTGTTTATGCTTTCAAGTTCATAAAAATGATTATTCTTTCCCCGAACAGGTAGTTTTGTTGTTTCCTTATCTACTTTGATAGGCATATTTTTTATCTTATCTAAAAGTAATTCTTCCAACTTTTTTTCTTTTATAATATTACTGTTTTGATTAGCCTTACAAAAATCACAATAATATGCTTTATATTCTGATATACCGTTTCTTGTTTTTTTACTGCCCTCTCTGTAAAATAACTTTCTACCACATTCTTTACAAAATATCTTACCTTCAAAAATACCAAAATATTTCTTTTTATTACTGCTTTTCTTAAAGCTTTTTCCTATATTCTGTTGTTTGGTTTCTTGAACTTTATCAAAAACATCTTTGGAGATAATCGGCTCATGAGTATTTTCTACTATTTTCCACTCTTCTTTCGGTAATCTTTCTGATTTTCGTCCGCCTATATGAGTCTCTTTAATTTGATTATACACATAATTTCCAGTATACAGCTCCATACTGGTCATCTGGGCAATTGTCATTCCTTGCCACATTCTCTTTTTTACTTCCGTTCCTGTTTTTAAACTCTTCTTATAGCTTGTAATTCCAAGTTCTTCTTTTCTCTCAGATCGGGTAATATATCCTTTTTCATTAAATATTCTTGCTATTTTTCGACAAGAATATCCCTGTAAGATAAGTTCAAATGCCTCTTTTACAATAAATGCTGTCTTTTCATCTACAATAATATGATGCTTATCATTTGGATCTTTTAAATATCCAAAAGGTGCTAATCCATTTGTGTTTTTCCCCTGTGATTTTAATTCTTGAGATATATCTCTTATTTTCTGAGATAATTCTTTTGAATAAAAATCATACAACAAGCTTTTGAATTGAGTATCAATCTCCGTCCCATTACTTCCTTCTTTTAAACTGTCATAACCATCATTGATGGAAATAAATCTGATCCCCATAAAGGGAAAGATATTCTCCAAATAATTTCCCATTTCAATATAATCTCGTGAAAACCTAGACATATCTTTTACGATAATACCATCTATCTGATTATTTTTCACATCATTAATCAGTCTTTGGTATGCCGGTCTATTTGGATTAGTTCCTGAAAATCCGTCATCCACATATTCCAATATTTCATATCCAATTAAATCGTTATGTTTTTTAATATACCCTTTGATGTATTCTCTTTGATTATGGATACTTTCACTTTCTTCCTTTTTCTGATAATCTTCTATGGATAATCTTAAATATATGGCTAATTTATTCATAATCAAAACCTCCTAACACTTCTACTTCTTTTGATATATCAAATTTAAAGTGTATAATTACTTCTCTATTTTTTGATATTTGAACAAAATCAATGATTTTGCGGATAAATTCCTCATCTATACCATCCATATCTTTGGATTTTATATCGAATAAAGAATTTATAAAGCATTCAAGTGTTTTTCTTTTTTGTTTTGCTTTCTTCTGCCTATCAAAATATATCTTGATTTCTTCTTCAAGAGAACAGATTTGCCTTTGAATAGCAGTTTTTTCTTTTTGATAATTATCTAATAAGAGTTCCCCTCTTACATACTTCTCATATTTCTTTTGAAGCTCTAATAACTTATGCTCTCTCTTATCTTGCAAGGTTTTAAGCTTGATTTCCACATCTTTTAATTGGAATTTATAAAAATATCCCAGTCTATTTTTTAAGTCGGATTTTGAACTTAGAATACCCATTGTCTCTCTTACAGCATGAAACAGAATTTTATCAATCTCACTTTCCCATATCTTGCAATGTACTTCATTTTGCAGTAAATAATCTTCTCCTCTACAAAAGAAATAATACTGCTCCTTATTTTCTATTCCTGCATATTGATTAGATGTATTCATATGTCGTGATTTTAATAACTGACCACATTCTTTACATATCAAAAGTCCTTTATATTTATTGTCAATTGTTTTGGTCTTTGTATATAATTTATGTTTTTCTCTCGCAATATCCTCTTTTGCTTTTCTAAGATCTTGAATAGCAAAAAATTTCTCTTCAGCAATAATTGCTTCATGAGTATGTTCCACTTTAACCCATTCTTCTACAGGTTTATATGTTCCTTTTTCTTTTCGGATACTTTTTTTCTCATGCATACCCTGTACCATATTCCCGATATAGACTTCGTTTTTAAAAAATTGTCTAATTGCACCTGGTAGCCATTGTTTTTTATCATCCGCACTTTTTAGAACTTCTCCTGTTTTCATATATTGCCAGGGTGTCGTATACTTTTTAGTCAGTTCTCTTGCAATCTCTATTTGTGAGGCACCTTTATAAGCTAAGTCAAAAATAAGTTCTACAACTTTCCTTACCTTTTCATCTACAATTAAGACCTTTCCCATATCTTTTCTCACAGCCTTATAGCCATAGGGAGCAAAGGCCCCTATAAAGTACCCCTGTTTCATCTTTGCCTGCTTTGTACTACTTACCTTTTTGGAAATATCTTTCGCATACAGGTCATTGATGATGTTTTTAATTGTAACTTCAAAGGATTTTTTATCATCTGTTTTATTTTCTGTATCAAAACGGTCATTTACAGATATAAAACGAACACCTAAAAAAGGAAATACTTTCTCAATATAGTTTCCAATCTTCAAATACTCTCTTCCGAACCTTGAAAGATCTTTTACAATAATACAATTGATTTTTCTTTCCTTAATGTCTACCATCATTTCATTAAAGGCAGGTCTTTTAAAATTTGTTCCTGAATATTCATAGTCCTGATAGACTTTAACTATACTGATTCCTTTTTCTCTGGCTTCTTTAATACAAATTTCTTCCTGTATAGCAAGAGAATTGCTTTTATCCCTATACTCTTCTTTTCGTTCCTGAGATAATCTTGTATAAATTCCTGCTTGATAGAAAATATTATTTTTTCTGCTTTTTTCCTCTATAACTGGTGTTTCATACCTCTTTTTTGTTCTAGCCATGACAAACCTCACTTTCTACAGCTTTTTGCACCATTTTTTTCATCAACTTTAGTGGTGTTTGTTGCTTATAGGCTTGAGGTAAATACTCCTTATCTTTCTCATCTATCACTTTTGTTTTTATTATATTTTTTTCTTTGCTGTCATTTGCCATAGCCTCTAAAAAAGCTACTTCTTCCTGATGATTAAAAATTACTTCAATCTCTTTATTTTCTCCTACAAGAATTTTGTCAATCAACATAACAACGGAAAGTCTGTCCGGTTTTGTCAGTGCTTTATACTTTTTAATGTCGAATAGCCACATTTCATTGTTTTTGATGTATTCTTTTGCAGCTTCCTGTTTCTTTCTTCTATACTCTATACTCTCATTTAATTTTGTAATTTGTCCCAAGTAGTTCCTTCGAAAAATCTGATATTCTTCTTTTGAAATAATATCTTCTTCCAAATCGACATATAGCGAAGATAAGAGATCCTGTGTCATTTCTTTTTCTCTTTGAAGTATCCCTATTCCAGTATCTTTAATGCTTTTTTTAACATCAATCATTTGAATTTTTTTATACAGTTTTTCATGAAATATCAAATAATTATCAAAAATGCCTATAATAATTTCTTCCAAATCTTCTTTTTTTATGCTATGTCTTGTACAAGAGTTTTCTTTGTTATACTTTGAACATATATAGAAAATCTGCTCTTTTTCTTTATGTTTTACAACTCGTCTTACAAGAGAACTATTGCAGTCTTTACAAAATAACATACCACTAAATAGATCTGTTTTTTTCTCTTTGATATTATACAAATCTCTTTTTAACATACGATTTGCAATGTAAAATACTTCTTTACTTATGATTCCTGCATGGGTATCTTCTACTCTTACCCAGTCCCTTTTATCTTTTTCAATTTGTTTCTTATTTTTGTAATTTATTGTGGCACTTTTGCCTTGCAGCATTGTGCCAATATATACCTCATTTTCTATGATTCGGTTGATTGCCTTTGCAGACCAGTTTCTTCCCTTTTTTACTTTAAATCCACCTTTATAGTTTAGTCCTTGATTTTCTTTATATATTTTAGGGGAGTCTATTCCTAAATCGTTTAATTCTTCTGCAATTGTTTTAGAGGAATAACCTTTCAGTTTCATATCAAAAATACTTTTGATAATATCACTGACATTGTCATCTACTACCAGTTTATTCTTATTTTCTTCTGATTTCTTGTATCCATAGGGTGCAAAAGAACCGATGTAGTCCCCTTTTTCTCTTTTGATCTTCTGTGAACTTTTTACCTTATTTGATATATCTCTGGCATAGCTGTCATTAATAAAATTTCTAATTGGCAATATCAGGTTTGTATCACTCATATCCGCATTTTTACTGTCATAATTGTCGTTGATAGAAATAAACCTGATATGAAGCTTTGGAAATATCTTTTGTATATATTTCCCTGCCCCGATGTAGTCTCTTCCAAATCTGGACAAATCCTTTACAATGATGATGTCAAAGACTCTATCTTTCTTACTGATTTCTTCCATCAGATTATTTAATGCCGGTCTATCATAGTTTGTACCGGAATATCCGTCGTCTACATATTCCTTAACAATTTCTATCTCATTGTCCTTTGCATAGCTTTGTATCAGTTCTCTTTGATTTGTAATTGAATTACTTTCATTGTTGATACCATCATCTTTTGATAGTCTTAAATACATACAAGCCTTATTTTTAAACATAAAAAAGCCTCCTTCAATTTGATTTATACAATAAACCAAATAAAGGTTGGGCTTCCACATGTTCATTATACCGCTCCTTAAAATTTATTGCAATACTGATTTTCAAAAAATAAAATCTGCAAACTTATCTCAATCTTCTTAATTATGATTTTCTTATTGTGTTACAAAAAGTTTTTCCTTAATGTATGCATCAATTAAATGTTCTAAGTGAAGTCCATTATTAGAAAATCTTATTTTTACGGTATAACCCTCTATCTGGTTTATCTTCTGTTTATCTTTTTTATCTTTAAATCCTGCGCCTTCTTCCTTGCTCGTAGGATTTCTATTTTTTTCTTTCATAAGAAAATTCTCCTCTCTAAAAATGTAAGTTTAATGACATTAACAGGTGTGCTGGCACACAACATAGGAATTTCACCTCCGCCCCTTTTCAAGATAGGCCGGCTTCAACTTATAGATGTATCATTATCCCCATTTATATCGTCGCAAATAGGTTGCCATGCCTATTTTCCATCTTTCAAATTTATCGCTCACTTTCTTTTATCCTTTGCATTTGCAAGTATTTATTTGAACCGTTACTATAAGAATGTAGATAGCAATCATCTCAATTCTTATATTGTCAGCAAAAAGGTCTTGACGTTTGTTGACAGCTTGCTCCTTAAATGGTTAAAGTCCTGCTTTGGTCTATGAAATTGTCATGGTTCAGGGCTCTTATATCTAAAAAAATATATTCAATTATTCCAAGGTAAAATTCTCCCTCTATATATAAACCTTACTTTCAAGTACGTTTGTTTCCATTTTTTTGAATTTTTTTCAAAAAATATGGAGCAAATCGTAATCCCAAACGATTTGCTCCATATCATTGATTATTTGTTATTCAAGCATCTCTTTTAATTTCTTTAAAATCTTCTTTTTAAAATTGAAAATCTTCTTAGAAGATACTTGTTGTTCTTTTGCCAAATCACGAATAGTCATTTCTTTAAAATACAAAGAATCTATCACTTCTTTTTCTTCCTTATTAAGTTTGCCAAGTGCTTTGTACAAATCTTCAATCCTCATTTTAGTTTCTATGATTTTTTCAATGTCCACATTTTCATCTACAATTGAGTTTAAATCTATATTATGCTCCTCAAACCCGTAGACATTGTGTTTATGATCCAATCTGTTTAAATATGCTCCATGATTTATTTGTTTCTTATATGCTTTATATATTTCATCAGATACATATACCTTTTTACCTTTCACATAGATATATTTTTTATCTTCTGTCATTTTTGAGCTCCTCCTCTTCGTTCAAAATTTTAAAAAATTTTTTTTTGAACAAAAAAGGAGGACCCCTGCATTTTGACATACGAAGTCCTCTGTTAAATATACTATATAAGTTTCTATCTACTCTACATTTAATTTTTACTAATGAAAAGAAATTAATGAAAGACTTATATATACATTAGTATGAAGATATAAAAAATTTCTATAATATCTTTTAGACAATAATATCTTCTTCATGTATCTCACCTAAAATTTATTTTCGATTCTATAAATAAGTCTTATTATAAATAATAATTGATAACTTAATCAGTAGCAAACTCTTTGTTTAGTGTTAAAATAAAACTGTTACATATTCAAGTAAATACATCAGAATAATCACATTTTATATTCATGTGCGAACAAACGATTATAAACTTAAAAACAATATAATGCTCACATATACTGTCAACCACTTACAACAATCAGGTAGTAGGTAGATAATTATTTTATCTACCGATCTCCCACACCACCGTGCGTACCGTCCGGTACATGGCGGTTCTTTAGTTTTCACATACTTTCATATAGTACTCTGTGAATGTCAGATAGCCGAGTTCACGGAGTTTCTTATTGTTAAATGTAGTCTGTAATACGAAGTATCCACCACAATACCAACTTCCATTTGGCATATTTGTGCATATCCACGCTTTGTCTTCCTCTACACCTGACTTCTTTAGTTTTTTGAATTTAGTCTTTACTTTCTTCCATTGTTTCCAGTTTCCAGTATATTGTCCTTATTTTATGTCTGAGGCATTCGTCAGTTATAAGAAGGATACTCTTTATATCTGCAAGCCCAAAGTAATTGACAAATCCACGTATATAAAGCGCCAGTTTCATTGCTCTGTATGAGTTACTCTATCCGCTACTTCTTTTAGTCAGTTCCCTTATTCTGTCTTTCATCTTAGCTACTGACTTTGGGTGTATCTTTCCCACTAATAGTGTATAGTATCGTTGATATTTGTCCTTATTACTGCCTTGTTAATAGATTGTAACAAATACATAATAAAGAGAATCGAGATTTACTTTACTATTGCAGATATTAATTAAATGCAATAATACATTACACTAGGTCGGATTAGAGACTTTCACCCTTTAGAAACGTGTGCCACAAGGCACACACTGAAAAGTAGCCATAGTTTAACTTGATTTGCAAAACTATGACTACAATACTTTGAAACACAGCTATTTAGTTAAATTCACTTTAACATCAATTTATTACTCCCTCCACAATTTACAGAACTGTGTCTCAGTAAACAAAAACGTGAAAAACTAATATATCAAGGAGTTACATCAATTTGAGTTACTACAACTAAGAGAAGTGCATAACCGTAAACAACTGCTACAGTTTCTGAATATGCCCATGTTCCCATAGGTACAGGTTCTCCATTTGACTGACCGCTTGCATCTAAAGTAGTTATTTCTGGTGTCACATAATTTGTTTCCATAACTTTCTCCTTTCTAGGCAATAATTTTTATCTATATGAAGGAACGTAATAAATCTTCAAATTCGAATTTAGGAGTATCTATAAGATCTAAATAAATATCTCCTTTTTTAAATATATCTGGAATATACTTGTTGTTATATATATCCATATCTTCTGTTGTTAGTATCGTTTCTGCAAGTTTCTTAATAAGTTTTTGCGTCCATATGTCAAATAATCCTGCTTCCCAATATTCAAAAAAACTGTGTTTTCTAATATTTCCCACAACAACTGGAATATATGGATCAACAATAATTTCACCATTAGATCTGACAACAGCATTAGTAATTAATAAGTCTCTTTTAGTAAATCTAATTAGGTGATCAATGGGATCTCCCCAATCAATATTCACCTTCCCTCCAGCTTCATTCATTTTTTTTATGCTGGCTACCAGTTCTCTATACTGAATTTTGTTCGGAACGATTTTTAAAACATTGTCTGCTGCTCTGCCCATTATCATTACAGGTTGAACTCTTAATGAACTATTCAATCCTAAATCACTAATAAATTTTTTAATATCGGACAACTCTCCTATATTATAACTGGTTGGAGTAAATGCAACCGATGATTCTATTTTTTTCTTAGCTATAAGCTTAATGGCATCTGTTGCAGCTTTATATGCATTAGGATTATTTCTGATATAATTATGCGAAGATTCATTGAATCCATCTAAACTAATTTGTATCCTCGTTAAGCCAGCATCAATTAACTCATCTAATGTATCTTCATCTAAAAAAAATCCATTAGACACCATAGCTACATTTTTACAGCCATACAATCTAAGTTTTTTAGTAGATGTAACTATTAAATCCTTTCTTAATAATGGCTCTCCTCCACAAAAACAAAAGTTCAGTAATTTTACATCTTTGAATTCATCCACAAAAGAGCATACCTCTGCATCTGTTAATTCATCTTTACTTTGGAAATTATCCCCACTACTATTGTAACAATGCAAACATCTAAGGTTACATTTATTAGTTATATCAAATGTAATTTGATGTGGTCCTATTAAATCCTTTCTGTCCATAACTTACCTCTTTTTTATCTATGATTGATGATAATAACAATAATTAACTAAATTTTTTCCTTTAAATTCTTTTATTGATACATTTTCAACAACAAAATTATTTTTTCTTAATATATCTATAAAAAACTTGTATTTAGGCAAATCAATTTCTAAAATTTGAATCTTAATCTTAGATATTTCTGAATTCAATGGTCTTTTCCCAGATACTGTAACAATTCCCTTTATCAAATCATCTACATAAGTACTTTCGCTAATTAAAAGTCCCACATGACTAACTGAACTCTTGGGATTAACACTATATTTTATAGATGCTAGCCCAACTAAATCCCCATTTTCTTCCCTTAATCCAAAAAAATCTTCTGCATAGTTAAATAACATTTCTCTGATATATAATTCATCATAATTTTTGTAATCATGCATTAAATTCATCCACTGCAAATTTCCGCTGTTGTTTTTTATAAAACTTAAAATTTCTCTAATATGTGTATCATCCAATAATTCAAAATTATATCTTCCTATTCTTATACTTAAGTCACTCATTAATGGGTTCCTCTCTTTCCATGAAATAATTTGAAATTTACTCATAAATGTAATTATCTTAAAAAAATCATTCTTTAATCGTTCTCTATCAATATTAGGATAACTTTCACAAAAAAGCATCAACAATTCTTTACAATTCTTCCTGCCATCACATAAATTCAAAATTTTAAATGATGTTTCATTAAAAAATAATTCTTGTAACCTTGGAAGAGTTTTTAATCTTACACTCACATTCCCGTTTTTCTCATTTCTTTTGAATGTAAAAACATTCGTATCATAAAACGGAACTGCCCAGAATAGATAATCATCTTCAGTAACATCTTTTTTAAATTCTAACATTTAATACCTCCAATCATATTTCTATAAAATAATCACCTAAATCATAAAAGCTTCCATCATGAGTAGATATAATTATTATTTTATCTTTTTTTATTTCCTTTAAATATTTAATCATTTCTATCTTAGTCATTTCATCTATAGATGATGAGGGCTCATCTAATATCAGGACATCTGATTTTTTAAGCAATGTCCTTAATAAGGCAATCTTCTGCTTTTCTCCACCAGAAAGCTTCTTCTCCTTTTCTTTGACTACCATATCTATATCATTATTCAAAAATTGCATAAATTCATTTAAATTAAGAATTTCTCTTAACTTTTCCAATAACACATAATCTATATTTTCAGTAAATAAATTTTCTCTAATACTGCCATCAACAAAGACAGGACTCTGTTCCAAAACTCCAAATCTATTTCTGCGAAGATAGTCTAGATCATACAGATCAAGTAATACACCATTTATACGTATAACCCCACTGTCAATGTTATAAAATAATGTCGATAAAATTTTTAACAATGTCGACTTTCCAGCTCCGTTGGCACCACGTAATATATATATATATCCAGTCAAAAACTTATATGAAAAATTGCTAAATATCTTTTTCCCTAAATTATACTCAAAATCAGCACCTATAATTTCAAGACTGTTTATTTTATCGCATTTAATATGTCCAAACTCCTCCTTTGTATTTTTTAATATTTTAAAAATTCTATTTTTAGATACCTCTATCTCCTGGTACTCCTTTCCATACCCAAAAAAATATCTTATAGATGAAATAATCATCGTGAAGTATGTAGAAATGACAGTAAATCTACCTACTGTAAGACTGCCATCTAAAATTTGCATTCCTCCATAAGCAAATAAAATTATCTGCGATACCATCACAATTATTTTATCCAAGCTAAAAAATAAATAGTTTATAGCCTGTAAATCTAAAGAAAATCTATACATACAAGCAAAAACTTTGTTTAGTCTTTCATCAAAAAAATTATATATAGCATTATTCTTTATAAATGATAATTTTGTAATTCTACAATTTAGCTCAGCAAAATAAGATGCTTCATGCTCTTTAACCTTGAAATTAGCATTCATCAGTTTACTTTTAAATAACTTATATATAAAAAAGTATATAACAGCTAACAATATAAGAGATAGTGCTATTTTATAATTAAATTTTATCAGAAAAATTGTTGGTCCAATGAGTAATACAACATTTAAGATTATATTCTGAATACTGCCCACAAAAAAATTTAAAAGAGCATTACTATCATAGCTTATTTTTTGAGACAACTCAGCCGAACTATCATATTCTACTTTCAGTATATAAGTTTTTTCTAATGTTTTAATGACATCTATCTGTAATGCATATACTGCCTTTTTTACAATAATCATCGAGATCCGGCTAAGTGCAAAATTAATAACAACACTCAATACACATATGACTGAATAGAACATACAATATCTAAATAAATCATCTTTCCCTTTTAGATACACCAAAAAATCAATAAATGCTCCTGTGATATATGGTATAACCATACCAATGATGGCAAGAACAACTGAAAGTAGTATAAATAATACAAATAAAATCTTTTCATTAATGTATCTTTTTACAAATATATATGTATTCATGCCTGACCTCTCCTCAATGTAGACCTCGCATTAACTGCCTCAACAATATTCTTCAAATTTTTTATAAATATTCTCGTATGTATTATCGCTTTTATCATAGCAATTAATACTTTTATCATTCAAAAATAAAACTACATCAGAGAAATTGCTAACTACATCCAAATTATGTGTCGAGAATAAAACCATTTTACCTTGCTTCGTTAAGCTTTTCAACAGGTATCTTAAAACTGAAGATATATGCGGATCAAGACCATTGAATGGCTCATCCAATATTAAATTATTACTTTCAGATACAAACGCACCTGCTAAATAAGCCTTTTGTTTTGTTCCAAACGAACATTCTCCTATGTATTTGTCAATATCACCCTCTAGTTGCAATTTTTGGATGAAATAGTTCATACTGCTTGCTTTATTGTTTTTTTTGTATACTTTCATTACAAATCCAAGATATTCTCTGATAGTATAATTTAGAAAAGAGTTTTTGTTATCTGAAACATAAAAAAGTTTATATTTTGTTTCAAACTCTTCGTGACAAACCCCATCAATAATAACATCACCTCTATCTTTTAGAATATGAGAAGAAATGGCATTAAGCATTGAAGTTTTTCCAACACCATTTCTCCCAACCAAAGCATAAATCTTGCCATTCTCAAAATCAACCGATATGTTTGTTAAAACCATCACATTCCCGTAGCTCTTATTTAAATTAATAACTTTAATCATATTATACCTCAACATTATCCCAATTCTATATTATTAAAAAAGCATAAATAAAATTTGATATAGCTACTGATAGCAACAATAAAATCAGCTTTGGAAAGTTCCCATAAATTAAGTCTATATCCTGATGCACCTCTCTTTTTGAAACAAAATCTAATAGGCATCCTACTAAGGAATATATTATAACCAAACCAAGCATTACACAATACAAGAAAAATTGTTGAATTTTTATATATCTTGAATAAAATATGTTAATGCCACAATATATTATACTAAAAAACAAGCCATGAAAAAATGATGCTACAACTACCTTCGCAAATATCAACTTACTTATATGTATAGGAAGAAACATATAGCTATTTTGTTCTTCAGAAGACCATGATGTGGTAGAAAAAAAGTTACTTGCTGCAACTATGTTGATTATAACAAATAAAAACCTAAACCTATCTCCCTCAAAAGTACCATACATTGTCAATAAAACACAAGATAAAATAACATTTTGTATAATTGACGACACAACAATCTTCCAAAGTCTACAATATCGTTTGATTTCAATTTGAATATAGGGATTCATTTTCATAAAAGTGAATCTTCCATGCCTATTAAAAAAATCTCCTTTCTTAGTATATGCCTCATAACTATACTCAACTATTCGTTCAAATAATTTTCTATATATCGTTATATTAATCAAAAGTAATATACTAATGTTGCACAAAAGAAATACTACTTCGTATGCAAAAGAGATTTTCTTAAAAAATACAAATATATATGGTACTCCTATTATTGAAACACAGTACAATACTCTTTCCATAATTAGAATATGAATTTCTCTTATATTCAAACTTAGTATAATAATCATCATTAAAATCAAAAATAATAAAGTAAAAATATTCAAAAAAACATACATATGGCAAAATTCCCACATTACCAACATAAAAGTACTGCAACTTAAAACTCTTGCAAAACCATATATAGAAGCTATTAGTATAACCCATATTTGATTTTTTAAAAATTCAAGCAAAAATATCTTCTCAAATTTTACAGGATAAAAGCAAATTGTTACTGCATCTTTACTTAAAAAAAAACGTTTAAAAAAGTATCTCACATTAAATACCATGATTACTACAATAAAAATATTTAAAATTATATTCTTAAATCCGATGGTATAATGCCTAGTATTACATTCAGCTAGTTTAAGTAAAAGAACAGTTACATATAATGCGGCAAAATATGCCAAAAATAATCTAATGATCCATATTTTTTTGAACATTTAACAACCCATACCATTTAAAGTAATTATTATATCAAACTAACATAATATGCAAAGGAACCTATAGCTATAATCCCCAACAAAAATGTATTAAACTTATTTATCCTTTTTTGAACAGCAAATGTCAATTCCATTATTATAATCACGACTGGCGGTATAAAAACTCCTATGACACTTGGAACATAAATTGCCTTACTGCCTTGATGTAATACTGGTATAGTTTCAGGCAAGAAGAATAACAAACTAAAAAATGCACAAAACGAAACTAAGATTATTGCCAAATTATAAGTAGCGTATCTTTCATTATCCTTCGTCAAATTTTCTCCTAAAATTTTCTTCAAAAACTTTCTGATAAACATTTTTTCATCTCCTCTTTCCGCAGTTTAATTATTTTATAACTATGCACAGTCAGTATAACATAATATAAAGATTATGTCAACTATAGTTTTCATAGTCTTATAATTTTTTCTTAAAAGTTTAATAACTTACTAAGACTTCCCATACACAAAATATACTTAAAACTTTGAAAATTCGATATTTTAACTAATAAAATAGTGATTTATGCAACAATAGTATGAGGATAAAGTGCTTTCCTAAATATATTATGGAAATCTGAATTCAAAGTCTTCTGTAAAGTCGATTAACTGTCTATCTTTAAGCTCCAGACTTTTCTAAAAACTTGCCATTGGTGCATCCATGAAAATATTTAGAGAACAACAGAAAGTGAAATCTGCCATTTCACCTACAGGAAAAAAAACAGTTCCCCTAAAGTTCTTTGGTCCTCACTTTTGTGTTGTTGAGTCGCAAGTAATATATATCTGGTAAACACTATTGCTACATAAATAGTCAGTCCATCATATGATAAACTACGGAATTCATCAATGAAGCTAAGCATAGATTTACAGATTTTGAAGAATACCTCGATTTGCCAGCGTTTGCCATAAATACAGATTATTTCTTCTTCAGACTGAGTGTTATCTGTGCATATAAAAGCAAGCTAGTGTATAGTATCGTTGATATTTGTCCTTATTACTGCTTTGTTAATAGATTGTAACAAATACATAATAAAGAGAATCAAGATTTGCTCTACTATCTGCAGATATTAATTAAATGTCAATAATACATTACACTAGTCCTTACGATTAGCCTTGTTTCTTAAACACACGTTCTTGGCAGAATTAGATTCTCTTTTCCAACCATAACATGAATAGAAAGCAAATATTTAGATTTACCACATCGTTTCTTGTTCTTAGAATAGATTTCCTTGATATTTAAGATATTCACTCATTACATAGGTATTTGATGCAGTTTCTTTCTTTAATCATAATGAATACATCCGTGCCTTTACCTTTGATTGCAGTAATATGTGGAATGTTTGCAGCAAAACATGTATCAAACAGAACATAATTTGCAAAGAAGCAAGAAAAAACAGCAGTACCCAAAAATGTAAGTATTGCTAAAAGAGCTTTCATTTGTGTCAACCTACGAAGTTTGACTGCAATTGTTTTCTTATCAAACTCTTTTACCGGTCCAATAAGCTTTGACTCTTTAGAAGATACAAAAAGGCAACTGTTCTCAAGAATTAAGGAGTCTCCATCACTCCAACTTAAGGTAAGCATACGAAAACCTTTCTTGTAGTTCACACTTATATGTTCAAATACTTTTGAAGCCAGCTCTGTTATCTTACAACTTGTACGGTTGAACAAACTATCATTGATGATAAAGACATTTTTTCTGATATCATCTGCAAGCTTCTTAAATGTCAGAAGAGACGTAAAATGTAGTCAGTTCATTTTAACAGAATTCTAGAAACAGTAAAAGACATTTTTATAGAAATTCTCTTTGAAAGAACCCATACACTGTTGCACATGCATGCTTCTATCTATAAAGCTGTTGCCTATCTTATACCTGAGGATAGACACAGAAGAGATTCCCTTCTCTCTGAACCCATCAGATATGATTTTAGAAATTTTCCTACATGGTAATTGATAAAAAACTTTTGAATACAATCAAGTAATCCTTCCATTTCTGAAATGATTTTGTGGTAAAATAGACATGGTATAAATCTCCTTTGGTACCTTAGGTTTTAGTTAATTCTATTATACCATTCGGAATACATTTACACCTTTTTTATTGCCTGAAATATTGAATTTCCAAGGTTAACATACCTTATTTGTGTGATAAGTTTGAGCAACTTACATCTAACACTACTATGTATAAATATTTTTTATTTTAACAATTTTCAATATAAAAAATTTCCAAATCAGTAAACTTAAAGCAATAAGTATATTGAATTTTTTCGTAACTCTATATGTCGTTCTTTACATAAACTTAAATAAAATATGGACAAACTCACCAAAAAATTCTCGATGAATGAAGGTTTTCGATTTTTAATAAAAAGAAAAGTTACATCCATATTATTGCACGATACATGCACGATAAATATTACTTTCTTCATTAATTTACTATTGTAATTTTTAAATAAATATTATATACTACAACAGCGTCTTGTTTACATTGAATTTTGCTTACATTGAAAATTGCATATTTGTATTCTATATCTGTTAAACAACTCGCTTTTATCATTAAAATTATCATAAATATAAGGAGAATGAATTTTGGGTAATCATATAAAAGAAATTAGGTTGACATTGAATATAACTCAACAAGAGCTTGCTGAATTTGTAGGAATTACTAGACAACATCTTAGATCAATTGAAAATATGGAAAAACAGCCTTCTATTAAGATCTCTTATTTGATTTCAAAAAAACTAGGTGTTAGTATGGATGAACTTTTTTACCCTTATGATGAGCAAGCACAGTAAGTGCATATGCACTTACTAAAAAAATTGACATAGTCCTTGCTTTTGCATCGGACTATTTTCATCAATTTTAGCTTGTTGGGGGAAGCCCCAAACCCCTGTACAATCAATCTTCCTTCTAATTGTTATCTAAAACTTTCCTCTTAAATTTATCTGTATATTACTTCTCTTTCATTGAATTTTTCTCCAAAAAGTGATATACTATTTCTGTACTTCTATATAATAATTTTATCTCTTAACAGGAGATTTCTTGACAAAGAAATATAAAAATAAATGAAACCTGTATATCAAGTTTGTGCTTGATTTTACAGGTTTTTTCTTTTGTAAACTTTTAAATATATCTATGAATTTGGAGGTATAATATGGCAAACAGAACAAGAAATAACGGAATATATCTTATGCTTTCCGATGATGAACTTGAAATTTTAAACAAAAAATATATACTGTCCGGTTGTAAAACCCTTCGTCAGTTTATTATGAAATGTTTATTGGAAAAAGATATTTTTGTACTTGATATGAAAGTTTTTAAGGATATGTCTACAAATATCGGAAGAATTACAGGTAGCATCAATCAGATTGCAAAGAGAGTAAATTCAACAAGCATCATCTACAAAGATGATATCAATGACTTGAAAAAACTCTTAGAAAAACAAGGAAAAGACATCTATTTCCTTCGTAAGAAACTATATGAATTAGGAAATTTAGGAACAACCGATACGGAGGAAATCTAATGGCAGTTACAAAAATTCATCCAATAGAAAAAACACTTTATTTAGCCTTAGACTATATTATGAATGAAGATAAAACCGATGAAAAAATCCTCATTTCTTCCTTTGCTTGCAATCCTAAAACAGCCCATCTTGAATTTGAACAGACAAAAAAAGAGTGTAATTCTAAAGCAAAAATCCTAGCAAGACATCTAATCCAAGCATTTGCTCCAGGAGAAACTACACCTGAGCAGGCACACCAAATCGGACTGGATTTATGTGAGAGAGTATTACAAGGAAAGTATGAATATGTACTAACTACCCATATTGACAAAGGGCATCTACACAATCATATTCTATTTAATAATGTCAGCTTTGAAACAGGTAAGGCATATCAAAGCAACAAGAGAAGTTATCATCAAATCCGAACTGTCAGCGATGATTTATGTAAAGAAAACGGCTTGTCCGTTATTGATGAAAACTACAAAAAGTTTAAGAACAGATACTCTACAAATGGCAAAAACTATATGGAATATACTGAGTTTAAAAGAGGAAATTCTTGGAAAAGTAAGCTACAGCTTACTATTGATAAAGCTATTTTAAAATCCAAAACTTATGAGGAATTTCTAAAGACTATGGAAGATTTCGGTTATGAAATTAAGATTGGAAAATATCTTTCTTTTCGCCATAAAGATAAAAGAGATAATGGAAGATTTACTCGTGCGAAAGCATCTACTTTAGGGGAAGATTACACAAAAGAGAGAATCAAGGAACGAATTGAAGATCCAAATAAACATCATATTTATGTTAATCAGGAATATCATTATGAAAAACACTCCTATAAAAAACCAGATACTATTGTAGATATGAAAAACAATGAAAAGGTAAAATCTTCTAAGGGATATGAAGTATGGGCAGGTAAACATAATATGAGAACAATGGCATCTGCCTTAAATGAAATGAGAAAATCAGGTGTTAACTCCTATGAGGAATTAGATTTAAAATTAAAGAAAGTGGCATCAGACAGACAACGATTATTGGATAATATAAAGCAGATAGAAAAAGAAATGAAGTCCATTTATTCTGTAATAGAAAATAAAAATACAATCTCTGAAAATCAACTGATTTATGATATGTATATGAAAGATAAGGAAAACAAAACCTTTTATGAAGAATATAAATCGCAAATCATTGCCTATGAAACAGCTATGAAAGGGATCAAAAATTTCAAATATCAAACATTAAATATTCAAGATTTATCTGATAAATATATGCTTTTAGAACAAGAAAAAACTGCACTTATGCAAGAATATTCCTCTCAAAACTCTATGCTTCACAAACTACAACAAGCAAAGAAAAATACGGATTTATACCTTGATAACCATCTAGAAAAATAAAAGTTAGGGATAATCATTTCTATCAATTTTAAATAGAACTGATTATCCCTATTTGATTCTAATTTAAATGATGTCATTCATCTGATTCCTCTACGATATAATACTCTTTGCTTTCTTCCTTTTCTTCAAGGAATTCTTCCCTTCTTTTCCATACCACAAGAGCTATGATCGTGATTATAATATAATTTACCACTTGATTTGCTATGTCATGATTTAACAGAGGCAAAAAATAGTCTGTTTCCTTTGTAATGAAGCTGTTTACCAAGATACAATAAACCGTCATAGAACTCAAAAACGAAATGGCAAAGTTTAAGATTTTTCCTATTAATCCAAGTTTTCGATGGATAATTTTAAAAAAAACGGAATATATCACTACTGACAATATACCGCCTAACACATCCCAAAAATATATGGCATATCCGGATGAAAATTTGATAGAAAAATAGTGGTGAATATAGTACCAGCTCGCTATAAATACTACAAGTTTATCAAGTGCAAACAGACTAATTTTTACAAATGTTGCTCCTGCAAACAGGATAACTCCCAAATACAGTATAATTAAGGTTATAAAAATGATAACCAGACCAATCATGTCATTTCTCCTCCTGTCAAAATAATTTTCTTTTTCTTATAATATAACGCTCCTGTTCTAATTTATCAAACCTCTATTTTCTATATCCTAATAAAAAAAATAGTGGATAAACAGCCATATTAGCTATTTACCCACTATTATATATCTTTATAATTTTATCTTTCTACATTTTTTTCTTTTTTGATACCACCCTGTTCCTTTGGTTTTTCGCCTGCCTTTTCCTTATACTCCTTTAACTTACCAAGTGCTGAAGGTTTCTTTGTTTGCCTTGTACTTTGATTTATTTTGACCTGTTCTTTGGCTTTTAACAGCTTTGCGGAATAAACTTTAAGAGACATATATTCCTTTCCATCCTTTCCTTGTGTTAGATTTTCTTTTCCGAATAAGTGAACAAAGTCTCCTTTTTTGAGGCCTTTTACCTGGTCGATCTTGTCTCCATAAGCAAAACAGTTCATATAGAGTACATTTCCATCTTTATCATTTTGTACTATGGAAAAGTTTGCCACTTGGAATTCTTTTCCATCTTTTGATTTCAGATTTTTGATTTCCACATCTCCAACAATGTTGCCGTCTATATTGAGCTTATCCTGATTTTCTTTATTTGTATCTATATCTTTTCCATAACCTCTTTCCTCCCTCCTATTTCCATCACTATCCTTGCTTATATTTACGCTTTCTCCACCTATCTCCTTGCCCTGTTCCTCTTTTTCTTGTTCTTCATGTGTTTCCGAGAGTTCTTCATCAATGAAATAGGAAAATTTTTCGTCAATGAGTCCCATTACCGAATCATTCATATAATTATCATAGGCACTATCCAGTATAGTTTCGTTCTCAATGCCTGTTTCAAGAGAAATAATGCCTTTGACAAAATCACTATGATTATACTCTGCCAAAAAAAATAAGGTAGTTTTCATAGTTTCAAAGTTATTATTTTGCATATCAGAAATACTTTTTAAATCATCTGCATATCGTCCATTATCCCACTCAAATTTTCCACTTTTCTTGTTTTCTTTAATTCCTGTTGCAAGCACAAACTGAGTGCCTGAAAACAGTATTGCCTGATTGTCCTTCACATCTAAAACTGTTGTATTTTCACTTAATGCTGTTTTTACAATATCGCCTTTTTCTAATTTCATTATTTACTCCTCCATTTAATCTTCTTTGTATTTGTAGTTTTCATTGTTAAAATTAAGAATAGAGTACCTATAAAAGATACTCTATTTTAGATATACTCATATGTTTTTTTATTTTTCATCATTTTATAATAAGGTTTATCTCGCCTCCTCAAAGCATTCCACCTTATTTTCTCTTTTTTCTTTTTGATTGATTTGCTCCTTATACTCGTTTAATCTTCCTATTACCGAACTCTTTTTGTTTTTATCAAAATCACCAATATTTTGAATATTACTGTCTCTAAAATCTGCGTCATACCTGTCTGCTACTCCATCTAAGTCCATATCCTTTGATAAGGGATCATAAAAGTTTCCATCTTCATTGATAGAAAGTCCAAGTACTGCCTTTAACTTCTCTTCATCAACATAGATAAGCTCATTAAAATCCCAAAAACCGATACTTTCCTTAATTTGTATCAGTTCCTGCCTGCTGCTCGCATCTTGCGGATCATAGGTGTAACTAAAACTGTCAATTAAAGTATTATCTACATAGGTATTCATCTTGTAATTGATTAAATCAAGACTTATTTGTATCTCATGTTTTTCATCCGGCGTAGTCGTATAAGCCAAACCTATATCTGTCAAATCAGAAAACATTGTATCAAAATCTTCTATGCTATGTGCTTCATCATATTCTTCGTTTAGAAAATGAATAAGTTCTTCTTTCACTTCTTCCAAAAGTGGATTCTTCTCCTCTTTTATATCTTCTTTTTGTCCCATATCAAGCAAATGATTAACTTCAGCAAGTCTTAATGTCTTTTCTTTTAAAAGCTCTGCTTGTGGAAATTTCTTCTGAATTTCAAGTTTTGCCGTCTCAAATTGATTTTCGGTATCTTTAAGTTTTCCCAGTGTCTGTTCCAATCTCTCAGGCATTCTATCAAGTACATTATCCATTCTTATTATATTTCCGATCTCATCAGTTCCAAATTCTCCATAATGATTTTCTTCTCCTTTGAGATGGAATTTGTACTGATTAGAAAAACTGTCATAGTATACGAATAAATCAAAATTTCTATACTCTCCAATTTTTACTTCTTCTTGTGCGAAATTATCCGTCTTTTTTATCCCTTTTATCCTGTTTATTAAGAACTCTCCAGCTTGCTTTTTATCAGTATATTTTCGTCCACTTAAAGTTAGAGATGTGAATTTTGATACTGTTTTTTTATCTGCCATTCCCTCTATTTCTTTTTCTCTGTTATTTTCACCTATATTTTCTAAAGAGGTTTGAGTGTATTCTTCTGTTTTTGCTTCCTTTTCATCTCCGTACAATTCTACTTTTTCTATATCCTTTTTCAAATTTTCTATTTTTTCTTTTAGATTTTCAATTTCTTTTGGATACACCTTTATTACCTTATCCTCCATTTTATATAAATTGGATTTAAAATTGGATTCCAGTATTTTTAGTTTGGATACCTCAACATCAAGATCCATTTTTTCACGAATAAGTGGATTCCCTGTAGCCAAAGCCTTGATTTCAGCATAATTCAAAGTTGCCTCATCGACATCCTCTGCAACACGTACAGGCGTTTTACTTGTCATTATTTGAGAGATATATTTTTGCTTATTTTCAAGCGTTTGGAAAAGATAAGCATCAAAGGTATTTTCTGTTATATACCTAAAGATATGGACATCCCTGTTTTCATTGCCTTGTCTTACAATACGACCTGCTCGCTGAGACAGATCCGCAGGTCGCCACGGTATATCTAAATCATGAATGGCTATCAGTTTATTCTGTGCGTTGGTGCCTGCTCCCATTTTTTGTGTAGAGCCAAGAAGTATACGAATTTCACCTTTTCGCACCTTATCAAAGATAGCATCTTTTTCCTTGTTGTTCTTTGCATTATGAATAAACTCAATCTCTATTTCAGGAATTCCCATAGCTATAAGCTTATTCTTCATATCATCATAGATATTAAATTCTTTGGATGGTGTGGATAGATCACAAAAAACTAATTGTGTTGATTTTTCCTCACTGTATTTATCCCAAATACTGAAGATATTTTTAATGCAAGTATTTACCTTACTATTTTCTTCATCAGGGAGCAGTGGGTTAATCAGTCTTTGATCAAGTGCCATTTTCTTTCCGTCGTTTGTAATAAGAAGCATATTATCAACAGATGAGTCTACCTGTTTTGCTCTAACCTTATCCGCCCTTTCTGAGAAAGTTTCAAGGATCTGCTTTTGTTCTTCTGTCGGCTTTGTCTTTATGGTTTCATAATGGGCATTTGGAACAGGAAGATTTAATACGTCGGATGTCTTTATATCCATAAACTGTTTTACGATATTCATCAGTTCCGGAAGGTTATAAAATTTTGCAAATCTGGTCTTACTTCTGTATCCGTTACCTTCAGGATTAAGTTCAATTGCCGTAACAGTTTCTCCAAATGTAGATGCCCAAGAGTCGAAATGTTGCAAGTGCATCTTCTTAAGCTCATTATACTGAAGATAACGCTGCATTGTATATAACTCTGCCATAGAATTACTTACAGGGGTTCCTGTAGCAAATACAATTCCCTTATTACCGGTAATTTCATCCATATATCTGCATTTCATCAACATATCACTTGATTTTTGTGAATCTGTGCTTGTAATTCCTGCAACATTTCGCATTTTTGTAAATAGGTACAAATTTTTAAAAGCGTGTACTTCATCTACAAATAGTTTATCTATCCCCAATTCTTCAAATGTTAGGACATCATCTTTTTTATAATCATCATTCAGTTTTTTAAGTTTTGCTTCCAAACCTTTTTTAGTCTTTTCAAGTTGTTTAACCGTAAACTTCTGTTCTCTATCCCTTTTATACTCACTGATAAATTCCACAATTTCATCAATTTGACTTTGTAGTTCATACTCTTGTCGTTCTTTAGAGATTGGAATTCTCTCGAATTGACTATGCCCTATAATTACAGCATCGTAATCTCCTGTTGCAATCCTTGAACAAAATCTCTTTCTCTTATCCGGAGTGAAATCTTTCTCTGTGGCACAAAGGATATTGGCTACCGGATACAGTTCATTAAACTCACGACCGAACTGTTCTACAATATGATTTGGAACTACAAACATGGCTTTGTTGCTCATTCCAAGTCTTTTAGACTCCATAGCAATTCCTATCATCTCAAAAGTCTTGCCGGCACCGACTTCGTGGGCAAGCAAGGTATTTCCTCCAAAGAGTCCTCTTGCAATCGCATCTCTTTGATGAGGTCTAAGTTCTATTTCAGGATTCATTCCGTCAAAAGTTAAATTACTTCCATCATATTCTCTAAGCCTTATTGAATTAAACCTCTCGTTATATTCTTTGACAAGCCTTGTTCTTCTGTCTATATCATCGAAAATCCAGTTTTTAAACTCTTCTTTGATGATTTCCTGCTTACTCCTTGCAAGCATTGTTTCTTCTTTGTTTAATACAGAACTTTTCTTTCCGTTTTCATCAACAATTTGATCATATACATTGGTATCTCTAAGGTTTAATGTATCTTCGATTAGCTTATATGCACTTACCCTGCTTGTTCCGTATGTGAAATTGGCAAGGTCATTTCCTTTATCTATGTTTTTTCCTTCTACTCTGTATTTCCCTGTAAAGTTGGTATATTTGATATCAATATTCCATCTGTTTGAAGCAGATGTCTTTAACAGATGAAACATAAAGCTCTTATAATCTTTCTCAGGTATCCAAGTTGCTCCCATTCTAACGGTTATTTCACTTGCCTCAAGTTCTTTTGGCATTACTTCCAATAGTTTTTGTTTTTGATAATTAAGACTGGATAGTTCTTTTTTTAGAGTAGTATTATCTTGTTTCAATAGTTCTGTATCAGTATTTGGGGCTTGTTCATTTTGCTCAAGTTCATGTTCTACATTCTTGATATACGAATCTATTACTTCTATCTTTTCTCTAATATTCCCGGATAAATATTCATCAGCAGTTACATAAGATCTTGAAAAATCTCCCAAATCTACAGCTGAAGAAAAAGGAGTCGTATCACTTGGATCAAATCCATCTAAATTTAAAAATATTTCTCCCTTTAATCCTTCAATAATTTCTCCCCTTGTTTTTTCAGTGAGCTTTTCCATATAGTCAAAGTGTATATTTCCCTTTTGTGAAACCGATAAAATAAGGGCTTCCGTCAAATTGTCTGTATGAGTGATCGCAACTGCCTTCTTTATAGTCCTTTTTGTAAATATATCTGATTTTCCAGTGAAGTTACCTTCTTTATCTAACTTTTCCAAAGTGGAAAGAAGAGAATAATTGGCATCTTCACGAAACAGCTTTTTATTCGCATTACTGTTTAAAATTCCGTATTTTTTGGAAAAATCATCATAAAGACGATTTAAATCCACTTGTTTTTCTTTGATTTCTGTATCGGAGTAGTCTTCTTTTTGATAGGTAATTACCTGTCTTAATGTTTTTTCAATTTCAAGATATGCCTTTACTTTTTCCTCATCGGTTTTCGCTAAATCCACTTTTTGCATAATGGAGTTTTCTCTAAAATATACCTTGTTATCAATTACAGCATAGGAATAGTTTTTTACACTGTCATCAGCAGGAATTGTTTCTGTTTCAAGTTCATTATTTAACTCTGCTTTTTCATAACTGCCTTTAATATTTTTAATTGCACTGTTTAGCCGTTCTTTAAGTGTAATATTTTCATCTGCGATGCAGGCTAAGGCTGTTCCGAATCTGCCTGATATTTCTTGCATACTTCCAAGCACCATATCGGGATTATCTATAAAGTATTTATTATATGTTAGCCCCTTTTCATCGGTATCAAGTTTTACCCAATCTTCATCTAATTTCAGCAGTCTGTCTCTTTTTTTAAGGAAGATTATATCACTTGTTACTTCTGTTCCCGCTTCTCCTTTGAAAGTATTATTGGGAAGCCTTATTGCTCCTAAAAACTCTACCCTCTCTGAAATATATCTTCTTACATCTTCACTTTTTTTATCCAGTGTTCCTGATGAGGTTATAAAGGCTACTACTCCGCCGGAACGCACTTTATTCAAGGTTTTGGCGAAAAAATAATCGTGAATAAGAAAGTTGTTTTTCTCATACTCACGATCCGATACTTTATATTCTCCAAAAGGAACATTCCCCACTGCCACATCAAATAGATTATTTGAAAATGCAGTCTCTTCAAAGCCTTTAATTTGAATATTGGCGTTGGGATATAGCTTTTGTGCAATTCTCCCACTTATGCTGTCAAGCTCTACACCATAAAATTTACTACCTTGCATACTATCAGGTAGATTTCCTATAAATCGTCCTGTAGCACAGCTTGGCTCCAAGATGTTTTCACTCTCAAATCCCATATTTGATAAAACCTGATAGATACTGTCAATCACTACCTTAGGTGTATAAAAGGCGGTAAGAGTACTTTCTCTTGCTGCATTATACTCAGACTGTGATAGGTTCTCTTTTAAAAAATCTCTCGTCTTACTCCATTGCCCCTGTTTTTCTTCATCAAACACATCAGAAAGTCCTCCCCATCCGACATACCTGCTTAATATATATTGCTCTTCTTTGCTTGCATGTCGATGTTCTTTCTCCAATAGCTTTAACACCTCTATAGCCTCAATATTATTCTTCAGTCTCTCGGACGGCATTAGCACTTCCTTTTCTACTGTCATTTTGTAATTGACAGGAGAAATATTTCCCATATATTCATCATCATATCCATATACTTCTTTTTCTCTTAGCTTTTCCTTTAGGTTATCCTTTTCTTCAAACATATCCATTAAAGACATTTGCTTCGTTTCAGTGTTTCTTTCACCGTATTTCTTCCCTAACTCAAATTGTTCAAGAACTTCTCTTTTGGCATAAAGGTTTGCAACCGGTCTCTCCTGAGTATAGAAAACTTCCGTCATCAGTTTCTCTGTGTTTGAGACAAGTTGTAGCCTGCTCATTCCAAGAGGATTAAAATTATTTCCGGCAATTTCATACTCTTTATTTTGAAAGATAACAAAAAGTCCTTGTTTGTTATAATCTTCAATATCCAAGGAAATAAGATCTTCATCATTTATATTTTTTTCTTGTAGCTTTTCTTTTGTAGATATAATCTCCAAATCAAGTTCTCTTTCATTACTGAACACAAGAATCTCGCTACCTGTAATAAAGCCATTTAAATAGCCTTCATTATCATCTAATTTTATCGTTTTGTATGTTTTATAGTCCTGAATTTCTGAAATTACATATTCTTTGCCTTGATATTTTACCTGCATACCTTCCTGATAGATTGACTCCTTTATCTGATCTTTCTTTTCCTCATTTGCTTTATCAATCTGCTGATTGACATAACCGGTAAGCATAACACTTCTATGATTATCATCAAGTAGATAAGGAAGATTTTGGAGCATTTCACGATAACTGTCATATTGAATGACTAAGTTGGAACTTAATATATATCCGTTATATCTTAAATTTTGTTTTAACTGCTTATTTTTCATATCCAAAACAAGCTCCGCCTCATAGCCTTCTTTTTCATCAATGCTGTCTGTTATATGCTCCGGTGCTTTTAAGTGTTCTTCGGATATATTTTTTTCATCTAAAATAAATTCTTCGCTTTGAGGTCGAAACTGATATTCGCCGATTTCCTTTACATCTTTAAAAATAAGAGCTGATAAAATTTCTTTTTTATCTCTGATTTCCAGTATCTTAGCTTTTTCTTCTTCCGGTAAATTGACATTAAAGTGTATTTCATTTTCCTGGTTTATATAGGCAATATTTTGATAGGCATCATCTATTTTTAAGTTTCTGTTATACACATAAATATCATTGTAATAATCAGGAAACTGTGTATTAAAACTTGCTACTTCAAAATCATAACCCTCTTTTTCTTCTGTTACCTTATCAGGTGAAATTTCATATAGGCCTTGACTTTCAAGGTAAAACACATCGTTTAAATCGGTTAAATTAGCCTCTTTCATGCTTGCAGCCATCTCGTCAAAAAGTATGTCAATTTTCGTGCTTTCTTCAAAGGTACTTGCACGATATAGGGGATAGATTTTCCTCTCAAAGTTATTTTCTTTCGGGTAAATTCTAAGTCCTGTCTCTTCTAAGGATATATCCTTTACTTTCTCTTTTTCTATAACTGCATAGTAATTACCGACTTTTACTGCAATCTTATCTTCAGCAGCCGTCTTTGATATGTCATCTTCTATTTCAGTTTCTACAGCCTTTATCTTTTCTAAGAACCTGTCAACATTACTTGAATAAATTAAGCTGTCCGTATTGTTGTATGCTACTCTATACTCTCCGTCATTATTTTTAAAAAAAGTAAAACGGGCTAAATCGGATAACTCATTATCCTCCTCAAAAGGGTTATATTCCTCAAATTTTGAACCGTCCGTATATACAAAGTCTTTAAAATACGGAAATAACTTTACATAATCTTCCTCATTTGATACCACTGTCATAGATTCTTTTTCTAAAATGTCTTTTAATACATTATCTATTGTATCTGTCCTGTATTCTTTAGTTTCTCTGCTTGCTTCAATCTGCTCATAAAGATAGGAAAAATCTCTTTGGTTTGCTTCATTACCGTCTCCAATATCCATTCTGAAATGTTCTTCTACTTTGCCGTCTACAATATGATCAAAATAGAATTTAGAATAACCTACCCATTCATCTGTCATTTGACCATATTCATCTTCACCTACCGTTTTGTTATGAACTCTGATTTTTTCATCAATCTCTTTAATTTCATCAAGCAACTCTTTCGTAACAAGCTCTCCTGCATAATCTTTTTCTATAAGGCTCAAACCTTCATTAAATTCTACTACCCAATAGTCCCTACGGTTCTCTGTTTCAGAAACAGCTTCTTCTTTGAAAGACTCATTTCTATCTTCTATATTTTCTTGTATATTTTGCCTATCTTCTGTCTGCTCTGTAAAATCTTCTTTTCCTATATATCTGCCGCTTTCAACAAGGTTTTGTATCCTTTTTGCCGCCTGATTCCAGTTTAAAAAAATATCCTTACAGTTTTCTTTTTCAAGCTTTATTCCTTTGGCATCGTGCCACTCATTACTTCCTCTTGCACCGGATAAGGCATGAGAATGGCCGCCTGTTCCGTATTCTTCTTTTAGAAAGTTTGCTTGTTCTCCTATAATATGACTTTCCTTAAAAAAGTTATATATTCTTTTCTTGCCATCAGAAATACCGCTGCCACCTCTAAGAGTTTCATCAATTTCATCTTCTGTAATAAAACTCTTTATATTGGTAATTTCCATCATATTTGAAATAAAATCTTTTCTTGGAATCTCTAAATCCTGCAATCTTTGTAGAATATCTTTTGTTTTGTGATAATGGAATCGTAAAATGCTTGGATCGGCACCGTAGTCTTGTAAGAAAGCTTCATATTCTTCCTTGAGTGTATTTCTAAACTCTGTGCTGCTTAGTTTTTCTGCAAGTTCTTCGGTTTGATCCTCAAATCCGCTTTTTTCTGTGTGGTTAAGGATAGAGATGTAGTTTTGCTTTACCTCATCTGCAAAATCTTTTTTTAAATACCATAACTTCTCTGCAAGTTCTTTTCTCTCAAAGGAAAATGCTTCTGCCACTTCCACATTGGTGGCATATTCTCCCTTATCAATTAATTCTTCTATACGTCTTGCTGCATCTTTCCACTTAAAAATCTGCATAGGATTTTCTCTTGAGGAAACATCATTGGATAAATGTATTCCGGCAGTTTCATACCATGCACAAACATTGTTTCCTTTTACTTCATATCCATTTCCACCTTTAAAAGTAGTTTTAAGAAAATCAGCCAATTCTTTCACGCTTTTACCTTTAGAGTATTCGGATAACACCTTTAAGCGTAAATTATCCTCATTTCCTCCATGAATTAAAACAGCATCAATCTCTTCCTGTTGCATCGGTAATTCAAATTTTCCTTGAATTCCTACGTTTTGGGCAAAAGAAAAAGAAGCCTTATTGACTTCTTCTCCCTCATCTTCTATATGTTCTTGTTCTAAGTTTTGTGTATTTTCTTCATGTTGCTCATCTATGCCCAAACGATTTGTTCCATCGCCATCCTTGTCAGTGTCATATCCAAGTTTTTCTTCAAAGCTGCGTACTTCAAAAAGTCCTGATCCTGCATTTCTGTGGTCATCTCCCAAGCCTCTTTCATTTTCGGCTCTTCTATATTTAGGAAATTCTCCACTTGTTCCTGAATGTCCAACAGATGATTCATCAGCGTTTCTTCCATCAGCATAATCTGATAATCTTCTCCTCTTTCCTTCTTGAGATATTTCAGCCTCTCTTTGCCAAATCGGTTCAGCTTGCCAGCCTCTATTTTCTCCGGCATTTTCATATTCGGGATTAACACTTCCGCTCCGTCCTCCATCTTCTCCAGTTTGTAAGTTCCTCCCTGTCTCTCGAACGGACTCTCTTTCACGATCGGTGTATAAATCTCGTTTTCCAAGATGTATTCCTTCTTCGACAATACTACGGTTTCTTTCATCTTCCAAGCCTCCTTTATTTCTTTCTTTTTCATTTTCTATCATTTCGACAGTTTGTTTCATTTCATCTGCAACATTATTATAACGCTCCTGCTCTTTTTTTGTCTGCTCCCTTTTTTGAATTTCTGAAAGTTTTTCTCTTTCTTCTTTTTTTGCGATTTCTCTGCCTATATCTGTCAGTATTCTTTTTACATTGTTTGAAGTATAGGCAAGCAATCTATCAATGTCTTGCGTACTTGAAACTCCTGAGAGCATCTTTAATTTTTCCCTATCACCTGAAAAATGAAGTCCCATTCTTTCATATACCGACACCTTTGCAGATTCTTCTAAAAAGTGGAGTATATCGACCTTACTGTTTTCTTTTAGGGTTTCATCACTTAAAGAATCAAGCGCTTTATTTAATATCTGCCTTGTATATAGCAAAACAAGAGTATTTAACTTATCTTCTGTAGAAAATATAAGGTTACTGTTTTTTTCTTTAAAAGTATCAATCAGGGTATCTAAGGCCATTATATGCTTTTCATTATTATACTTCCATAATTTTACTTCAGAAATATTATGATTTAAACTCACTGTTTGACTTACGTCAAAGATATATTTTATCTTTTCCCTTTCGATATCTAAAATTGGAATTCCTTTTTCTCCCCTACTTACATTTCTTCCTATACTTTTCCAATAGTCGTATTCCGCACAGGCTGTTGCCTTTTCATTTACTGTATATATGCTAAGTTGATTAAAGTATGGATACTTATAGTTATTTCCCATTACTTTTAAATAGGTTTCATATCTGTCTATATTTTCCTTGAATTCTTCTTTTGAAAAATCAAGAATCTGCTTGACTTCTCTAAATTCATATCTTTGCACTGTATCTCCCCCCTTTTTTCTTTTATTTTCATGACTTTTTTCTTCTGCTTTCTTCTTTAAAAGTTCCTCTCTTCCCCAATCGTAAAATTGATTTATAGAGGCTATCGCCTTATCTGCAATATAATGTATATAGTCAGTTGCACCCCGCCTTTTATACCATTTTTCTCTTTTCAGTCCGCTGTTTTCCATAAGAGATATGGATTGTTCTACATCAGCGGTATAATAAAGCAATCTTTGCAGCATAAAAAAATCAGCCTCTGACTGGCTGTTAAAATAGCTTTCATAATTGCCATAATATATTTGTCTTAAATCTTCTCCTGTATATGAAAAATATCCTCTATAAAATAGCTTGTCCAATATATCCTGTTCCCCTTTGTAAAAAGTAAGAGTTGGACTTATTTTATTTTCAGCACTAATTTTATTTATCTTTGGCATATATTTTTCATATAAGGGTTTTAACTCACTGTCAATATTTATTACTTTATTCCTGTCTCTGTCTTTTATAACATTACCGGTAACTGTAAAAAATCTATCTTTATCATAAATTTCAAGATTTTTGTATCTTTTCCTTTCTCCCGGAACTTCACCTTTTCCGATAAAATGTAATCCTGTTTTTGACGGAGATATTTCAGCATAGGTGGAAATTTCTCTTAAAAAATCAGCTGTCATAGAATTTGCATGATAATCCATACTATATTCCATAATATCATCACTTACCTTATCGATATCTATACCGATATATCCATCTCCAAGCATAAATCCAAGACCATCTCCGATATTTCGGTTAAGTGCAGCTATACAAGCTTCATATGAAAACCATGTCGTTTTATCATTGGATATAGCAGGTTTTCCGTTTGGCTTTAAGGGAAGTTTTGTATTCTTTCCATCTCTTTGAATTATTTTATATAGACACCAACGCTCCTCTTTTTTAAGTTCATAAGGAATATCTTCATAATTTTTTATGATGCCATTCATAGCTACCACCTCTACTATATTTCTATTCCCTTATCTTTTTTAGGTACTTTTATATCCTTGTTTTTTTCTTCTTTTTTGATTATTTGCTGATTTTCTTTGAGTTTTTTGAGTACAGATGTTTTTTTCTCTGCCGTTTTTTCAGCCCTTTTCTTTGGTATTTGTTCTGTTTTATCCTGCTCTTTGCTTTTCTTTTTTGTTGTGCTTGTATTCACTGTTTCCTCTTTGGAACTTATTTTTGGGCTTATTTCTTTTTTATCTTCCTTCGCCATTGGAATACTTTCCTTATTCTCCTCTTGCTGTTTCTCTTCTTTATGCTTGGCATCTGCATCATCTTCCAATTCCTTATCTTCTTGATTTTGGATTTTTTTATCAAGTTTTTCTTCGTCTTTTTGAATTTCCTTAGAAAGATTGTCAAGCTTTTCCAGGCAAGTATCCAATTTTTGTTGCTGCTCTTTGATAAAATCCTGCATGGAAGTTACCAGTCCTTTTACTATCCATATTTTCATCTGTACAAATTTTTCTTGTGCTTTCGTCAAATTGTAGGAAAGCTGTTTTTTCATATTGTCATATAGATGTTTGATACTTCCAATTGCTTTTTCTTGCAAATGAACAAGGGTATTTCCAACCGCCTTAATATCTCGCACAATCAGCGAACTTAGCCCTATATTTTCTATTTCATTTAATCGTTTAATTTCTGCTTTCAGCCCTGTAATTTCTTCTTTTAGAGCTTTCAATTCTTCAATATTTGCATCAAAGTCCTGATTTTTTATCTCATCTTTGAGTTCTTCCGCTATATTAAGCTGTATACCTGTATGTTCTTCTAAAAAATCAGCCGTTTTGGTATATTCCTCTTTAATCTCCTGCATAACATTTTTTGTCTGATTTTCCTGTGATTGTAATACTTCATTCTTATCCATACTGTCCTCCTTCGTTTTTTTCAATTATTTTTTACATTCTTTTATCGAATCCACTCTAACTCCGTACTTCCGGTATATCCCACCTCCCATACAAACCAAGCAAAGGCGATTGCACTGCTTTTATATTTTTCAAACTCTCCATTTTTTGCACAATTAAGTCTTTTAGAAAATACATATACTCTTTTAGGTGGATATTTTCTAAATAGCTCGTATCTTTTTTGTCCTTCTAAAAATGCCAGTCGAAAGAGCATTGCTATTTTTACAGTAGGATCTGAGATTTCGAGAGCGTGCTGTATAAACTTATCTGCACAAAAATATGGCAGATTTGTTACTATATCTATTTTATTGTCTGTTACTGTGAAAAAATCAATTTCCCTTTCTTCTCCATAACCTCTGTAACAAATATCTGTCGCTTTTACTTTATAGCCGTATTCTTCCAGTACTTTACCGATATGCCCCTGTCCGCAAGCGGGCTCATAAATATGCTTTCCAAAGGTTTCTCTTTTAAGCGATTCTTTAATCGCTCTTTGGTCAGTAGCATAAAAATCCAATTTTTCTCTGTCTTTACTGAATTTTATTAGCGTATCAAACATAGGCTACTCCTTTTTGTAATGAGTTAGTTCATTTCTTATCTCATGTTCTATTGTATTTAAAAATTCTTCCTTTGAAGATTTTCCCTGTGCGATATCTGATAATTCCATTTCCCACTTTGCAGTTGTTTCTGCTGATTTAAAGGTATCTGCTACAATCGTTATAAGGCTGATTCCCTTATGTGTTGCAATCAAATTTTTCTTATCTCTTTCAATAAAGCCTTTGTAAATCAGGTTTTCTATAATCCCTGCACGAGTTGCGGGAGTGCCAAGTCCTTTTCGCTCAACTTCCACATTCTTGTCTAAACTATCATTTCCGGCTATCTCCATAGCCTTTAAGAGTGTATCTTCTGTAAAATGCTTTGGAGGTTTGGTGTATTTCTCTTTAATCTCCTTATCTTTAACTTCAAGTACATCACCTACATTTACATCCGGTAAAAGAGTATCTTCATTTTTCTTTGACTTATATTCCTTCAAATACTTTGTAAAGCCTTCTTCTTTCATCACCTTGCCGGTACTTGTAAACTCAAAGACATCAAACTCTGCCACAATTTTCGTTGTGTTCTCGATTAGCGGATAACCTACACTTGCGTGAAACTTATTAGAAATCAGTCGATACACTTTTGCTTCACTCTCTGGAATACTCGATAAGTCTTCACTCAGTGAACTTACTGTCGGTATAATAGCATGATGATCTGTTACCTTGCTTGAATTAAAAATGGCCTTAATACGCTGCGTATCAAAGTCATTTTTACCCAAAATGTTATTTATCATACCTGTAATCATATCTTCTGTTAAACATCTGCTATCCGTTCTTGGATAGGTAATGAGCTTTTTCTCATAAAGACTTTGAGCATAGTCAAGTGTCTGTTTAGCTGAGTATTTGAAATACTTATTGCACTCCCTTTGAAGTGTTGTCAGGTCAAAAGGCAGTTCAGGCTTTGTAATCTTTTCTTTTTGAATAACATCAGTGATTTCGATCTTATCACCAACTAAATTGATTAGCTGTTCAGCAGCAATCTCATCATCAATTCTGTCTGTGGAAAGTATAAAACCATTCATAGAAAGCTCTACTGTATAGTATTTTTCTTTCTTAAAATTTGCTATTTCGTCATCTCTATCTACAATCATTGAAAGGGTCGGTGTCTGAACTCTGCCTATACTGTAATTTTGATTATATAGACAAGAATATAACCTGCTGATATTCATACCTATAAGCCAATCTGCTATCGCTCTTGATAGTGCCGATTCAAAGAGATTATCATAAAAACTTCCGTCTTTCAAATTGTCAAAGCCCTCTTTAATGGCACTGTCTTCCATAGATGAAATCCAAAGACGTTTCATTTTCTTTTTACAATGAGCCTCGTTATATACCAATCTAAAAATTGCTTCTCCTTCTCTTCCCGCATCACAAGCATTGATTACAAATTCCACATCCCTATCATTCATCAGTTTTTTAAGTATAGCAAACTGCTTTTTTGTTGCCTTGGCTACTTCATACTTATATTCCTTTGGAATAATTGGCAAATCTTCTATATTCCATTTCATATACTTTTCATCATAACTTTCCGGATTTGCCATCTGAACAAGGTGCCCCACACACCAAGAAACTCTATATCCGTTTCCTTCATAGTATCCGTCTTTTTTGCTTGTTGCTCCAAGCACCTTTGATATACTTATTGCAACACTCGGTTTTTCGCTTATTACCAGTATTCGCATAAATTCCTCCTTTTTTTCTACATAAAAAAGACAATCAGAGTTTATATTTTCTCCAATTGCCTTTTAAAATTTTATATATTTGATTTTCTATTTTTTAATTCATTTTCCTGTTTTGGAACTAACTTACATAAAAAACATTTGATGCCTTCTTTTCATTGAAAAACGGTTATATGCTAATCTTCATTCTTTATTTTTTTCACCATTTTTATTCCATTATCCAATACTTCTTCAAATGTTATATCTTTGGCATACAGATTTTTCCTCGAATAAGCTTGCCATCTTTTCAAAAAAGCTTCATTTGTTTTCAAGCTTTCAAGCAAATCAATAATTTTTCCTATATCAAATTCTGTTTTTCTATACTGAAAAGTTTTTCTACAAGCTTCTCTTAATATCTCTGCATTTACATCTTTGACCTTTAATTTATAAATAATATAAAGATCGTAATAATCCTTACTTCTACTATTTAAAAATCCTCTTGTATAAATGGTCTGTATTTTTTCTGCAAGCATAGTTTCTATCGGATAAGCCTTGATTATTATTTCTTCCTCTTCAAAAGAGCTTACATACTTATAATCTATCGGATGAGGTGTAATAACATCTCCTGTTGCAATGTCAAGCGGTACAATCTGTCTTATATTTTCCATTTTACATAAGATATTTGCACGAAATCCTCCATATTGATCTTCTTCTTTGATTGGCACAATGCTTTGCAATTCATAAAAGATATCGTCGAGTTCTTCCGGTTTTAAAGTTTCGTTCAGCATTAGAATAATATTTTCTTCTGATAACTGCATATTTCTCAAAAGAAAGTCTATATCTACAGTACTTCTTGAATCAATTCCAACTACACTTGATAACAAAAAGCCGCCCTTAAAAATAAATTGTTCACTATATTTGCTTCCTGCTAATTTTTTTAAAATACTTTCTAAAAAATAATACAACATAACAGAATTAAACGAAAGACCGACTTCTTTGCTGACTTTATGGCAAAGAGCCGTTAATTTTGCTTTATTCATAAACTACCTCCATAACTTCTCTCACTTTATTTTCAATTCCCATTTTCATTGCAACATCATAAAGGGAATGAACATCTCTTTCTTCATAAGAGGAATACGAACGAATAAGTTTTACGTAAACCTCTATATCCATTTCTTCTTTGTGAGCAATAAAATCACAGAGTGTCCTCTCATATGAATATACCTTAACTTTATTTCCAAACATTGTAGATTTTTGGGTTACACCTAAGTCATAAATTGATTTTTTTACATAATGAACATTGAAACCATTCGGTTTTTCATTAAATTTATATCCGTTGTAAACTGTTACATCGATATTCCAAGGAATTTTATCTGTTTGTCCAAGCAGATAAAGAGCGGTTTCATAAGAAAATATCGCCTTTTTATACTGATGTTGAAAGAAATAATACTCATCATAATCTCCATCTTTTGTCATATAAATTCCTTTTTTAATTTTCAATAATCTCCCATCTTTTAATAGTCGGCTAAGATATATCGTCGGTATATTATTTTCCTTACAGTATGCTGTTGTAATAATTCCACCGGATTGTTTCAGATATTTTTCAATTTTATCTTCATAATTCATACCATTCACTCCTTTGTTGCGTTTACACTTGCATTATATCATTTTTTAAGTGTAAACGCAACAGGACGTATTGATAATCTATATATATTTTTTATTCCTCATCTTCTTCATCATAAGAATCTATTGCCATATCATCTATATTCTGCTGTTCTTTTTCTTCCGAATTTTCTGCATCGCCCTCTCTTTCATACTCATCTTCAAATTCATCGTATTCTTCTTCATCTTCGTCAGCTTCCTGCTTTTTCTTGTAAATTTTAAAGTAATATCCTACTCCAACTACTGCAAGAACGATGATTCCTAAGAAAATATAAAAGCCTCCGCCTTTGCTTTCTTCCTTTTTCGGCTCTTCTTTTTTAACTTTACTTTCCGGTACAGTTTCTTCTATTTTTTTGACTTCTTCTTTTGGCTTTTCCTTTTTCTCTACCATATTAAGAAGATCATCTTCACTAACCTCGGTTAGGAGCATGACATTTTGTCCTTCTTCATCGTGATTGATGATGAGATGAAATGTTTTGCCGGATTTGGTCTTAAAGGTAATAAATTGTCTGGCATCGGCAGAATATTTATCTTTTATCTCTCCGGTAGCATTTCCATGATGAATAGGATAGTTCCCGTTAGCATTGTTTACATTTTCTATGAGCTGTGCCTTAGAAGTGCTTGGCTCTGTGGCAATTCCCTTATTATTTGAACTATTTGCACTATCTTGAGCGTTCTTTGGCGGTTCTTTCGCTTCAAGTTTATTGGGAAATCGTAGCACCTTTTCTTCTTCTATTTTCTCCTGTATCTGCTCCGTTTCTTTTTCCGCTTCGCTTTCTTTTACCTGAGCAAAAGCCGTATTCATATAGATGATCGTGATAAGTAACATCATCCATATGAAAAATACACTTTTTAATTGTATTCTCCTATTTTTCAATTTGATTTTCATTATTTTCCTCCATATTATTATGATTTTTTGTATGTGTTTTTTCTTTCAAATCCCTTTTTTCTTTTTTTCCCTCTTTTTTATAATTTCTCATCATCTCTAAAAACTCGTCTATGGAAATATCAGTACTTCGATACTCTTTTAAAACATGGGTATTTTCCATTTCTTCCTGTTCCTCTTTTAGCATCTCTTGTTTTAACTTTAGTTCTTCTATTTTTTCTTGAATATCTTTTTGCTTTTCCATATTTTTTCTGTATCTCTTATTCAAATTTCCACCTCCTATTTTGGTCTGCCAAAGCCGTAAAAATGTTCTCTCCAATAAGGTGTATCAATTCTTGTATACTGGATTGGATTTCCGGCATGAATCATATAACCACCACCTACATAGATACCGACATGAGAAATTGGCGAGCCTGAATTGTATGTTCCTTTAAAAAAGATAATATCTCCTGCTTTTGCTTCATTTGGTGGAACCGGATTACAGTAATCTTTATATATCCCCCATGCAGTTGTTCTCGGCATATTTTTTATTCCTGAATGAGTGTATGTCCAGCAGACAAAAGAAGAACAGTCAAAATTGTTTGGTCCGTTTGCCCCAAACACATATCTCTTTCCAATATGTTTTTCTGCCTCATAAACAATTCTCTTTACACTTTCTTCATTAAATTCAAGTCCCGGATTTGAAAAATCGGGATTATCTATAATCTCGGAAAAATCACCACTACCACTTCCAAAGATTCTCTCCATATTTCCTTTGCTTGCAAGTAAGATTTCATAATGGGATAAATTATCAGGATAAGACTGAAATACCTCTCTGATAATAGAGTCCATCTCTCTTTTTTCCAAAGTTACAATGAGTTTCTTATACTCATACGGCTCTTCATGACTTTCAGTATGCTTATTGCCGTCAGCATCCGTATAACTGGTTGTAACGGTTTTATATCTGATTTCGATCTCTTCCTTATACGTTAAGGTATACATTTTTTGAAACAAATGTTTAAGTTCACTTTCTACCTCAGACACATTTTTTACAACACCATATCGTGATGTGATATATGACAGGAGTTCATGAACATTATGACCTATTTTTCCCTTTCCTTTTACAATATATTCATCATAACCAGGATGATTTTCCTCCACATTGTCCATTTCCTCTTGCAAAGCCTGTTCTAAAGATGAAAACTCCTGATTGATCTCTTTTAGGGTATCTTTCGATGATAAGTAGGTAGTTGACGCAGTATTTCCAATCATTCCCGTTCCCATATTCATCATCATACCTCCAGCCTGAAAAAGCATAAAAAATATTCCTACTGTTAAAAATAATAGGAATACTATCTTTTTCCCTCTGGATTTTGCAAATTCGCTAAATAGTTTACTTGATTCTATAAAGGATTTTTTTATTCTGTTTTTTACACTGTCTTTATACTTCTTTTGAATCTGTCTTTTATATTGCCTTCTTTTAAAAAATTGTCTGAGCCTTGAGGTATTTTGGTAATCTGCACTTTTTTTCATCTCTTCCATATTCTTTTTAAACAAGAGTTTCTTTTCTTGGTTTTCAATACTTTTGCCTAATATTGTTATCTTTTTTTGCCTTTTTAAATTTTTCTTTTTTCCATGATGATATATTTTCCTTGAAATATTTTCGGCTTGATCGCTAACCTTATAAGCAGCCTCTACTCCTGCATTATCTTCTTTTCCACTTTCCAAATACCTATTTACCATCCCCGTCGCTATTACTGCACTTTTAGCACTTTGAGTTTTTCCGTCAATTCCTTTATTTTTTAGCTTTTTCTCTAAAGTTTGCTTTTTCTGTTGCAACTTGGAAATTTTCATTTCTTGTTTTTCAAATTTAAAAGAAGCCTTTTTAGAATCTTTCTCTGTCTTTGGTATTTCTTTATCGGAAGTTTTCCATTTATCCCTGTTTTTTTTATCAAAATTATCTCGTATATTTTTAAAGGATTTCTTGTCCTTATTTCTTGTAAATTCACTATCTTCAAAATTACTCTTAAAATATTTTCTATCATCATTTGTTTTTGAACTTTCTTTGAAAAATCTTTTTTTGGTATAAAGGTTATATCTCTTATTCTTAGATTTTGGATTTTCTATATACTTATCATTTTTTCTACTATCATATTTTTCACCATCCGTATGGGTTCTATACGATACTTTACTATCCCTAAAATCAACATCATATCTATCTATTACTCCATAATTATCCGTATCTTTTGATAAAGGATCATAGACTTCTTGTTCTTCCTTTTGAAACTTATTTATCTGCTTTTGTATCTTTTTTCTATGCTTTTCTGTTTGAAAAGAAGATTGATTTTGATTTATATTTCCCATATAAGATGAGCTATATGAAGATATATTTCTATCTAAGTTGTTATTTATATACCTCTTACCAAAATGATTAGATAGTCTTTTTTCAGATAATGGGAGTTTCTCATTGTAAATCTCCTCTTTTAGTAAGGCTCCATTTTGATTTTTTAAATATTTTGTTTCATAATTATCTTGAGTTTGAGATTGCAAAGACTGCATTTCTTGATTTAACGGTTTTTCTCTACTTTTTTTGTACCTCTTGTTTTTGTTCTTCATTAAATTCTTTCACCTCACTTTCAATTCTTTTCTTTGCAAGACTTACATACTCCGCATTTAATTCGATTCCGATATACTTTCGATTATGAAGAAATGCTGTAAATCCTACAGTTCCGCTTCCAATGAAAGGATCAAGGATTATTCCGCCTTTTGGACAACCTGCAATCATACAGATTTCAGCTAACTTTGGTGGAAAAACTGCATAGTGGTTTCCACGGAAAGATACAGTATTAATGGTCCAAATATCCCTTTTATTACGAAACTGCGGAATATTATCTCCCTTATATTCTCCATACTTTCTTGCTTCATTAATTTTTTGTAACTTTGCTCCGGAATTTTCTTTCAGATATTTATTATCAGGCTTTCTTCCTCTTACATATCTTTTTTTACTGACTTCTTTCATCGGCTCTGCCATCTGTTCATAGTCGTAATAATATTTTGGTGATTTAGAGAGTAAAAAGATATGTTCATAAGAACGGGTAGGTCTATCCCTGCAAGCTTCCGGCATTGCATTTTCTTTATGCCAGATAATATCGGAGCGAAGATACCAACCATCTTCTCTTAAAAGTAAAGCCAATCTCCAAGGTATTCCCATTAAATCTTTTGCCTTATATCCTGCAACTTTTTGTGTAATGGATAAATCTTGTCCGTTCCTTCCCTTTGGATATTTAGGATCTCTCTGTTCTTTTTTACTGCTTGTTCCTGCATAGGAATCTCCAAGCACAAGAAAGCAGGTGCCGTCTTTTTTTAATACTCTCCTTACTTCACGAAATACCGCTACCAATCTGTTCAAGTATTCTTCTACCGTAGCTTCTCTTCCTATCTGTCCTTTTTTATGATAATCCCTAAGTCCGTAATATGGAGGTGATGTGATACAACAGTTTATGCTTTCATCTGGAAAATCTTTCAGTGTCTCTAAGGCATCCCCACAAAGAATTGTATTGATATGCTTATCTAAAAAACTTGTATCCTCTCTTTTATCCTGCATACTGCTTCACCTCCCCTTATCTCTCGTTCTTTCCTGTTTCGCTTGGCTTGGTTGTTATTAGAGAATATATCTTTGTATTTTTAGGAAACCGGTCTATAAAAGGAACAATGGTATTTCCGTAAAAGATAAGTCCTTCTCCTTCACCGGAGTTTGTTACATAGGAAAGCTGGTGCTTGGAGATATTAAGTTTTTTTGCTAAAATATCTCTATCCGTTCCTGCCTGATTAAGCATCAAGATAAAGTCGGTGTTATCAAAGATATTTTCAATCTCAGGACTTGCAAGCAGATCCTTTATGTTTTGGGTGAGTCCAGTCGGCATACCGCCCCATTTACGAAATCTCTTCCAAATTTCAATCGAATAATTGGCTGTTTGTGGTTCTTTTAAAAGAAGATGAAATTCGTCTACATAGTATCTGGTTGCTTTTTTACTTGCTCTGTTAATAGTTACTCTATTCCACACCTGGTCCTGCACCACTAGCATTCCAATCTTTTTAAGCTGTTTTCCCAGTTCCTTGATGTCATAACAAACAACTCTGTTATTTGTATCTACATTTGTTCTATGATTAAATACATTTAAACTTCCTTTTACATAGATTTCCATTTCTACTGCAAGCTTCTTTCCTACCGTTTCTTCCTGTTTTTGAAGCAGGTTATATAAATCTTCAAGTATAGGCATATTCTCCGAAATTGGATTTTCAAAGTAGGTTTTATATAAAATTGGTAAACAACGGTCTATCACAGAGATTTCTTCTGCACTCAGTTTATTTTCTCCTGCCACCAATTCAAAAAGTGAAATAATAAAATCGGATTTTAAGGAAAGTGGATTGTCTTCATCAGCATAGTCTATGTTAATATCAAGTGGATTAACATAATCTTTTGAAATTGGAGATATTTTAATAACCTGTCCTTTAAGTGCCTCAACAAGTGGAGAATATTCGGCTTCCGGATCTGCGATGATAATATCATCATCGGTAATCAAGAAAGCATTGGTTATTTCTCTTTTAGCTGCAAAAGATTTTCCACTACCCGGCGTTCCTAAGATAAGCCCATTCGGATTTTTAAGCTTCTTTCTATCTGCCATAATAATATTTCTGCTTAGTGCGTTTAAACCGTAATACAAACTTTCTCCCTTGATAAAGAGTTCTTCCGTTGTAAATGGAATAAAGATAGCTGCTGCACTGGTGGTAAGTCCACGTTCTATCTCCACTTCATTTATTCCAAGCGGCAAGCTTGCAACAAGTCCCTGTTCCTGCCTATAATTTAAATTTTTCAAACTGCAATTATGTCTGTTCGCAATGGACTTTAGAGTAAAAACCGTATCATCGAGTTTTCCCTTATTTTTACTCATATTCATAAAAAGAATGGTGATAAGAAACATCTTTTCATCATGATTTTGAAGTTCCGAAAGTAGACTTTTTGCTTCTGACCCATAAGTTACAAGGTCGCTTGGTAAAATGTCGATATCATAGCCGCTGCGTATGGCTTTCTTGTTTTCCTCTAATTTCATCTTATCAAGGTCTGTAATTTTCCTTTTTACATTTTTTATCGCTTCCATTTGGTCAATCGCCTTGATATGAAAGGTAACAACCATATTTTCTTCCAATGTCAAAAACTCGGATAACATCTCATCTTTAATATCAGATGCTAAGAGTTGCAAGAAATTTACCTCAGCGAACACTTCTCCGGTCTTAAAATAGGTTGGCTTGGAGAAATTAAAAGACGGTGGAACAATATATTCTTTAGTCGTAAGTCCACTGTATTTTAAATCTTCAAAGGAAAAAATAAATTTATCATTTGGATTTAAAATATCGTGAATCACCTTTAAGCGTTCCTCCCCGTCAAGTACATAGGCTTTTACTCCCATCTGCTTAAAATTGTTTAGCACATCCATTTCCATTCGCTCTAACCTGCTCTTTGCCTGCTTTAAATCCTCCGCCTCTATGGTAAAGGTAAGATACATACTCTTTGAGAGTCCGTTATTACCTTTAGAGCTTTGGTTTAATAGCATTTGCCTATATTCACTTCTGATTTCATTAAAGTCATCCATATTTTCTTTAATATCAATCAGTTTATGGATTTCTTCATTTTCACCGATACGGTTGATATAACTGAACTCCACTTCAACAGAGGAATCAAAGAAATTTAGAAATGAAGAAAATTCCGAGAAGATACTTTCTTGATCTGCTTCTTCCATTAAGCGATAGTTGATGTCCAAAAAGCGAATAGTTTTATTAAATTTATTCTTTTCAATCTGGCAAATTCCATCTTTTAACATTCGCTTATACAAAATGGTATCTTGTACGGTTTCCTTTTTCTCCTCTTTCATAAAAAAAGGAAACCACCCGTTTTTCTTTGGTGATTTCCCATTTGTTTTAGACTTTGCTTTTTTCTCCCCTGATTTTTTAAGCTCAGATAACTCTTTTTTATTTTTCATAAGTTCAAACTCTTCTTTTTTAATTCTTAGTTCCTGTTTTTTTCTTTTGTCCTTGTTCAACTTTTTTCCTCCTTCCATTTACTTTTTTTCCTACCACAACTTGATTTCTTGCCCTATCTGTATGATAAATGCTCTTAGTTTTATATAACCTGATTTTTTTACTGCAATGAAATTTTAAAATATATGCTAAATGTTTTTCAAATGGCAAATTGTCTTTTTCATACAGCGTTGCAAAAAGAACAGGTAGGACTACTATACTCATTACAATCATAGAAACATCTGTACCAAGAAAATCCTTACAAAGCATATATACAGGAAAGCCTATAAGCCCTGCCATACTAAATCCAATCAACTGCCTTTTTGTCATATTCAGGGCTACTTTAGTTTTTACTTTTGTCAAATCCTTCGGTATCTTCACATAAGCCATAGCTATACCCTACCTTTTTTATTATCAATGTCTATCCTCGTATCCGCTAACTTTTCTATATGCTCCCAAAGTGATATAATTTCTTCTTCACAGCTTCTCAACTTTTCAATCAGTGCTTTTGTATCACCTATTGTCTCAATATCATTTTTTACTAAATTTAGGGTTTTACTTATTGAAATTAGCTCTTTTAGAAAAGAATTCATCCCCTTTACCAATATATCTCTAAATTTTTCTTCCTTTTTTGATTCATAATCTAAAAACTTATCTTCTAAACTATCTCTCTCTTCTTTTCTTACATTATTTTTTGCATTTTCTGTATCAAATTCATTTTTAACAAAAGACTCATCTTCTATATCACCAAAATCCAATCCAAATTCATCTTCTTCAAATTTGGATAAATTTTTTGTTTTCTTTTTTATCACTGCCAACATAATTGTCCCAATAGTGATGGCTGTTCCCACTCCTATTAAAATCCCTATTTTATTATTTATTTTATTCATTATTACCACCAATAATTATATTTTATATTCTGATTATTTCATCAACTTTTGCTCATTTTGAACTAAAGTCCTTTAATGACTGTTTAAAATCGCCTTTGCAATACTTCCGGATTTCATCATCATAATTCCAAGTATCAATCCGTACGCAAGCACCTGTAAAATACTTGTATGCATATCAGTAATGTTTACAGTTTTTACTAAAACTGCATAAATTCCAAAAAATATGAGAATAAAAAGTCCTTGAAGTCCAAGAGCAAACAGACTTTTAATGTAGTTTGTTCCGATACTTCCCCACTCTTTATTCCCCATAGTTGAAAATGGAATGGCTGCAATTGAACAATAGATATATATTTCAATCATTCTTCCATATAAAATAACTGTAATTAATACAGATAGAGCAGTTAAAGAAAATTTAACCAATCCCGTCTCAAGTGCAATCCCGATGAGTGTTCCAAGTTCCTTTGTTTTAAGGGCATCGACCATAGCATCAAAATTTCCCGGTGTAATATTTGCACTGTTTCCTACCACACCTGCCGCTTTTCCAACCATTTCCTGTGCAACATCAAAAACAGCCATTGAAAATTTAAAGGCATGAGATACCAACCATACGGCAATCCACATCTTAATGATATATTTAAAGAAATCAAAGGTGTCAATGTCGTGCATGGAATTTTTGTTCATCACCACTTGAATCAGTTCCATACAGAGAATGGCGGTTAGGATGATGGCTGCTATGGGCAAAACAACATTGGTATTGATGGACTTTATGAAGGTAAAGACCTCCGAGTTCCAAGAACTCGGAGTCTTTCCAACTTCTCCCGCAACAGTCCCTACCTTCTCATTAATATCTATAAGCATTGCGGAAAGATTATCTTTAATAACATCAATAATGATATCCTTGAAAAACTCTTCTATTTTTCCAAATAAGTCTAACATTTTACTTCAATACATTGGCAAGAAGCGGAATTAGTTTTAGCCCTATTAAAACAATTCCTCCACCGCTCATAAGTTGCTTTATTCCCTGACTCTTAGCTCCCGGGTTATCAGAACCGTATCCCTCAAGAAGATTGATTATCCCCCATGCACCAAGCCCGGCACCAATTGCCGTAACAAGTATCTTCAAGATATTTATCGCCTGTATAAAAAACTCCATAATTTATTCCTCCTTATTTTCTTGCCGTTTCTTCATAATTTTTAGTTTCTTTATCAATTTTATTGACATGCTTTACAATAAAGTTTCTATATGTCTTACTTTCTTTTTGTACTTCCTTGTAATATCCATAGACATGGATAAAATCCCCTTTTTCAAAGTCTTTTGTAAGCTCTATCTTTTCTCCGTAGATATTACAGTTGATATATTCTTTCTTTTTTTCTCCGGTCTTTCCCATCTTTCTAAAAAGTGTAAAGTTTGCAACTGTTACTTCCCCGTCTTTTCCACGAATGGTCTTTATTTCTATTTCTCCTATTAAGTTTCCATTGATATTTATCATCTCTTTTTGCATATAATTTTCTCCATTTTCATTTGATTTAATAAAAAAAGACCATGACTTTTTTCTGGTTTGCCATGATCTGATTTATATTTCCCAATATTTAATTTTTTGTTTTTTTGCTCTAAACTTCTGTTCATTTTGAGCAGAAGTCGGAGGGCTTCTACCACTGATTTTTATCTTTTTAATTATTCCAGATTTAATGTTTTCCATAGTTTTTTCCTTTTTTATTTTTCTAACTTGCTTCATCTTTAACTAAAGTTGTAAACATATTTTGCATATCATTTACTCTTTGATTTTGATATTAATACTAAAAACTAATCAAAGAGTCATATTATTCGAGATAAATAATTAATATTTAAAGCAATAACATCATATATACAGCTTAGTACATTTTATTATAAGCAATAATTAATATGAGTATATAAAAAGAGAACTTCTACACTAACTGTAAATAGTTCTCTTAACTTTAATTTTAAATTCAATTTAAACAAATAACTATATAGTTCTCAGCATCATTATGAGCATCTACTTTTAGTTTTAGCAAACCTTTGAAATTCCTTGAAAGTACTAATACTACTATCATTATAAAGAATATATCTGTTGCAAATAAAACCAAATGTTTTAGTATCATCAACTGCAATTTTATCTATATTCTATTACACTTACAGTTTCTTAAAGGTCTACTGTGATATATCTTGTATTTTGCCTTCCATATAGCTGATAAATTCAGTTTACAATAATTCATTATCCATATTTATTTCAAAAGTATTCTTATAATTGCAATAATTGATAAATGCAAAGGATAAAAAATATAAAATACCCATTTTGAAAATTTACTATTATTCCTATGTTTTCCATTGTAAGTATAAAAGAGAAATATAGGAATTAAAAAACCAAATGATTCATAATTACCTGCTATATTACTAAAATCAAAATTCCCCATATATATGAGATTCCAAAACGGACTTGTTATAAGCTCTAAAACCCCAAACTCTATAGCAGCTATAAGAGTATATCCCACTATTTGATTTTTTTGATTACCATAGAAATAGTCTAAAACAAGCATTGTTACTATACAACTACTACCATAATCTGCCGGTAAGCTCATAATTATTAATACTAATATAACAAAAGTCTTTAAAAATATGTTTTTAATCTTTCTTCTTACATGAATAGCTAAAACACCAATTAAGATTGTAAAAATCACATTCAATCTTAACGCATTGAAGTTATCTCTAAAAACATACATGAAAGGTAAGTAACTGACCAAAGCAAAAACTAAAAGTCTAATTATATATTTTTTTAAACTTTTTGTATGATGATAGCCCTCTACTGCTGCAAAAAACATTATAGGACCTGTTATTCTTCCAACAAGACTCATTATATGATAAAGTTGAGATGAGTCATTAATAAAAGCATTACCAACATGGTCTATTAGCATAGCTATAATAGCTATATATTTAAGCTCATCTATTGACAGTATTTTCATTGTATTATTACAGTCATTCATACTTATATCTTTGTTGGTATTCATATCTACCTCCTTTTGCCAATTTTCAAGTAAACAATAATAAAGAATGAATCTGATATTTAATGTCTATATTACTATGGGTATTATATCATTTTTATACAGTTTTTTATAGGTTATTTTGTATTTATTGATAGATAGTTTATACAAAGCAAACTTCTACTTATTGTGAACAAAAGTATTTTCTTACTGTTTTCACGAATTTATTAATCTTCTATTTCAACAACTTTTACTTTCATATCTTTTTTTAGGTTTATCCTGTCCTTTCTCTTCAGATATTTCTCAACATCAAAGGCATTTTTCTTATTGTAATCAGAAAGCATTTTGTAGTTCTTATGTTTTGTAATATCAAATTTATCAGAATAAAATGGTCTTGCTCCTCTTATTTCCAAGATACACTTTCCTCCGTCCATTACTTTAAGTTCATCTCTACTCATCAGTTCCTTCCCAAGTTTTTGATAATTCAGTCCGAAAGATTTTTGATTGGAGTGTGTTTCACTTGTGTTGTAAAGATCTATGGTTTCCTTCCCCAAGTTTTCGGACAGTTCTTTTATGGTTGTTCCTTCTTTCCCGCCTAAAAATAACTCGCTATCACAATTGCCTAGAATCGTGTCGGCATGGTCTTTATAGATTGCTTTTAATTGACTTTTTGCTTGAAGGATAATACTTGCCGATATTTCTCTGGAACGAATCGTCGCAATCAGTTTTTCAAACTTTGGTATCTGCCCGATATTGCTAAATTCATCCAAAAGGCAGCGAACATGAACAGGTAACCTTCCTCCATACACATCATCAGCTTTATCACAAAGCAGGTTGAAAAGTTGGGTATACATCATTGCTACTACAAAGTTAAAGGTATCATCGGTATCGGATATGATGATAAATAGGGCTGTCTTTTTATCTCCTATGGTATCAAGTCCCATTTCATCATATTCCATAAGGTTTTTAAGTTCCTCAATATCAAATGCTGCAAGTCTTGCTCCACAGGAAATTAATATACTTTTCGCTGTTTTTCCTGCTGCCAGTTTATATTTTCGGTATTGCCTTACTGCAAAGTGATTCGGCTTTTCTTTTTCCAGTGCTTCAAAGATATAGTCTACCGCATTTTTAAAGTTTTCATCTTCTTCCCTGACTTCACTTGCATCAATAAAGGCAAGTAGACTTTCAAAATTTTGCTCTTCTTCCGGTGCTTCATAGTAAAGGTATCCGATAAGTGCCGTATAATACAGGCGTTCCGCTTTACTCCAAAAATCTTCCGTAGCCTTTTCTCCTTCCCCCTTTGTATTTGCCATAATTGTCTGTACAAGTTTTAGTATGTCTTTCTCACTTCTTAGATATGCAAATGGATTGTAGTGCATGGATTTTTTGAAATTTATAGTATTTAGCACTTTAATATCATATCCGTTTTTCTCAAGCATCTTTCCGCACTCTACAAGAACAGTACCCTTCGGATCAGTTATAACATAGGATGAGTGCATCTGCATAAGATTAGGTTTTAAGAAGAACCGGGTCTTTCCACTTCCGGATCCTCCAATTACCAGTACATTTTTATTCCTTGCAAATTTAGGATTTTTAGGTCTACTTTCCATAGTAAGTCTTTCCGTATTAGTTAAAAGTATGTTGTTTTCAAATTTTTTATCTACATATGACTCTATATCCTTAGGACATCCCCACCTCGCTGAACCGTATTCTACCCCTTGGCGAAATTTCTTTGCATTTTTCTTTTTTTGATATACGATAAACCAAATAGCTGCTGAAAAACAAATACCTACAAGTAAGTCATCTGTATGAAATGATGGCAGATAAGACATATCCGCTATATTTGATAATGCCGCAACTACTTTGTCTATAAAATCTCCACCACTATAACTGTTTATATGCCTTGAAAATATATTCACCGGATAAAAGAAAAAGAGATAAGGCAAGTTTTGAATTACAAACTTTTTCTTATCTCTTATGTGAAATATATTTTTTATATCTTTTAATATTTCTTTTACAATCTTCGTCTTTACCACTCCTTCCTACAAACTCTGTTCTTTGTGCTTTTCTTTGATTTTATCTCTTTGGGGCGTGTTTTTCACTTTCTCTTTAAAGTGATTTAGCTTGTCTATTACTGATTCTCTTTTTTTATTTTTACCAGCAAATTTTGCTACTGCTTCTTTAAATGCCTGTTCCATTACTTTTTCATCTTTTGCCTGAAAAAACACTATCTTATTTCCTGTGGTTAAATCTTTTTTGATGCTAAACTTCACTCCATTTTTATTTAGCTCTCTTTTTAGTTTTTCCAGATCCACATCATTTAACTCTAAGGTTTCAACCTTGCCTTTTTTTACTAAATCTTTTACTGTAGTAGGCTTTTGTTTATCGATGAAATCCTTTAATCCATTTTTCTCTTTTTTCGCCTTATTAAGTATCATTTTCATAAGTTTTATTACTTCTCTTGCTGTTAGATGAAGCACTTTTTTCTTTACTGCAATGACCTGTCTTGTAACTTCTTCATTGATCAATGTATCACCTGCTTTCCATAAGTATTGTATTTACCTTTCGTGCTTTTTCTTTCATCCTTGCTATTCTTCTGTTTTCTCCTGTAAAAAGAATAGGTGTTGCCATTTCAAGAAGCCTTGAATAAATTCGCTGTTCTTTCAGGTTATTGGGACTTGTAAGCTGCTTTGCACTAAGGTTAGTAGTTAAAATTATCGGTTTGTTTGCTCTATACCTGCTGTCTATGACGTTGAAAATATGTTCTGTTGCAAAAGGGGTATCTCTTTCCATTCCAAAATCATCAATGATAAGCAATCTATATTTATTTAGATTTTCAATATACTTATTTTTATTGATTTCAAGGTTCATCATATCATTTAAGATAACAGCAAAATTTGTCATCTTGACAGAGATTTCTTTTTCAATCAGGGCATTGGCGATACTGCTTGCCAAGTAGGTTTTTCCTGTGCCTACAGGTCCTGTAAGTAGCAAGCCTATGTTTTCTTTTTCCATTTCCTCAAATTTTCTTACATAGTTTTCTCCGATATTTCTATGCTCTAAGCTGCCGTCCTCCGCTTCAAAGGTCTGGTCTTGTAAAAGTTTATCTTCAAATGCTTGTTTTCTTAAATCCGATAGGATGCTTTGATGCTCCAGTTCTTTCCAACACTGTCTTTCTTTCTCCAATTCTTTTTCTCTGCAAATACAGTTTTTAGGTATTTTTCTTAAAGTCCCGCCTATATCCTTAAATTGCTGTTTGGGACTATGACATACTCCGCAATAAATAAGTCCATCATTCTCATTAACATAATCTCCATTTTTTTCATTAAGAGCATCTTTCTCCATTTTGTCAAATACTCTTGTTAAGATATTTCTTGTACTTTGCATATTCTCCTCCATTTCTATTACAATTTATTTTTTGTAATGGTTTAATTCCCATATACGACCTGTCTGTCATGTTGTAGCAAGGAACTCCTGCCATATTTCTTTGTCTTTGCTGTAATCGGCAGTAACTGACTCTTTTTGTGTCTTCATCCCTAAGATATTAATTGGTGCATTATATAGTAAAGTGGGTAGATAGGCTCTTAGGTTTGTAATTTTTTTCTTGTTTTCGTCAAGAACTGATAATACATAGTCGATATGTTCTTTTTTTATGGATAAAAACTGCTCTTTTAACTTTTCATAAGGTATCTTGTTCTGATTAATTTTCCTATCTGTCTTGTTTTGAATTAGCTCTTCCATTAAATTTACCACCAAGTCAATCTTTTCTTTTTCTTTTGGTCTCTCTTCTATCAAAGAAGTATATTCTATATTTTGCTTAAGTATTTTTATGATTTCCTTCTCTTTCCAATCCTGTTTTTGATATTGTATCCCATTTATTTTTGAAGGGGGTATGGGGGATGAATTATTATATTCAGTATCACTATATTCAGTCTTATTTATATTAGTATTATTAGAGTTTGTTTTTGAAACTTCTTGAGATTTATTTTCCAAACTTCTTGAAGTTTGATTTTTAAACTTCTGCAAGTTTATATTTGAAACTTTTTGAAATTTATTATCTGGATAATTCTCTATATGGTCTATATTTACCACTGTCTCTTGCTTTTTCTCTACCTGCCTGTTTTTTGTTTCTATAATAAAGTTCTTTACGTAGATAATATTAGGCTTTCCAAGACCTCTCCTCTTTTTCTCAATCAGTCCGAAACTTTCCAATTCTTTCATGGTGTTAATGGCTTTGTTTCTTCCAAAATTCATTGTTTCTTCAACTTCTTCAATAGTGAAGATGATATATACTTTATTAGCTTCATCCATCCATTTATTTTTCATAGATAAACTCATTCGATCCAACAAAATCCCATACAATACTTTGGCATCACTACTCAGTTTGGAAAATAGAGGATCTGTAAATAACAGTTTGGGAATACGGAAAAAAGAGAACTGTTCTGCTTCTTTTCCATAATAGTAGTTAAATTTTATGCTCATATTCTCTACCTCCTCCTATGTTTTTAGGTATCAAAAAAGAGATAACTGTTTCTTTGCTATCTCTTTTTTATATTTATATGACTCATTTTTGGTGTATTATTTTATAACCACCAAACTTCCCACCGTTAAACTGCCTTATCTGGAAATCTTGTTTTCCTTTTTTAAATTTATCAATATCTATTTTTATCATCTTGTCGAATACCTCAAACTTTTCTATTTTACTCTTATCATAATCCAAACCAAACAATATCGTTAAACCTTAAGAATAAAAGATACTATTCCCACTTTCAGTTGATTTGCTTTTTTAGGAATATCAGTTTTATATTCCATCCTAATATTTTCCATGTAACTTCCCCCTTTCTAAAAGAACATTTTTTTGTATTTTGTTGTAGAATTTCTACTGCATATCCCATTGTTATATTATACTACATTTTTATTTTATCATTTACAGTTCTAATGCTTCCTTGATTTAATATTCTTTCTTTTGCAATATCAAAATATTGTTTGTTAAGTTCTATACCGATATATTTCCTGTCTAAGTTCATACACGCTATACAAGTTGTTCCACCTCCCATAAAAGGGTCTAAGATGGTATCTTTTGGATTGGTGTGTATCTTGATTATTTCCTCCATCAACTTTAGACTTTTTTGTGTTGGGTGTCCTACTTTTTCTTTTTTGCTGACAAGCGGTGTTTGAATACATGAACGAATATATGGTATATCTTTTTGTTTGTTGAATATCCACTTGCTTTTTTCTTTGACTGCCCATATGGCAAATTCGCTGTCTTGAATATATCTTCTATTTACATTTCTTGGCATTGGGTTTGATTTTCTCCACTGGATAAAGTCTTTGACAATCATACCATTTTTTTCCATTTCATCAATGAGATAGCTCATATTTTTGTAGGAGCAAAATGCAATCATACTTGCATTTTTATCTAATAATCTTATGGTAGGTTTTATCCAAGAAATTGGGTTGAATTCTTCATCCCATTTTCCAAAGTATATTCCTTGTCTTTTTGCTGTTTTCATTGTATGAAAATTATTGGGTTTTGATATTTGATATGGCGGATCTGTAATAATATGGTTGATACTTTCATCTGGAAGTTGTTTTATGATTTCAAGACAATCTCCATGATATATTTTATTCATTTTCATTTCCTTTCTCAGTCAGTTTACGAGTATTATTTTGTAACCACTTATTTTAATAAACTTTGGCATTAAAAAAAGACAGCGATTTCCTTTGCTATCTCTTGTAACCTTTAATAATTCATATATTTTGCTATTCTTTATTAATCAGTAAAGTCCCAAATATGGTGTAAATTCAAAATATTCCCCTTTAGATGACGATATTGTCCGTCGCACCCTCTAAATTACCTAATTCTCTACACAGAGATTTCATTTTATGCTATACTTTTATACAAATTTTAAGTATAAAAAAGATTATAGTCTCAATCCATCATCAAGTTTAAAAGTTTTGTGGAAGCCTTTAACCATTGATTTTACTTGGATTTATTGTAACATCATCATTATATCATTATCCCCACTTCCTGATCCGCCTATGACAAGTACATTCTTATTTCTTGCATACTTTGGATTCGACGGTCTGCCGTTCATGGTTAATCGTTCTGTTTGTGTTAGCAAGATATTGTTTTGAAACTTTTCATCCATGTACGGCTCGATGTCTTTTTTATTTCCCCAGGAAGCGTTTTGTCAAGTACCTTTTTATATTTATGGACGCTTTTTCTATAAAGAATTTTAACTTTTAGACAAGAAAAAAACAGTAAACCTTTTTTTGATTTACTGTTCTTGTTTTAGTTTCGTATAAATTACTATTTTTATAAATTACGCAAGTAAAATCACTCTAACCATGTAAGAACTTCTCTATGATATAGAATAAAGTAAAATACTAAGAAACTTATGATTATAGAAAATAAGTAAACATAGCGATTTTTCACTCTTCCAAAAAATAATACTCCGAAAGCAATAGTTCCTATTCCATCCATTAGTAACTGAAATAGAAAAGTATGTGTCATGTAAAATTTTATTGCTATAGCTACCGTTTCCGAAAATAATGCTCCTACAGGCAACGAATATAAAATAGAGTTATAAAATTTATCTCTATTCCAATAATAAAGTGCAAACGCTGCAATCGCACATGGTATAGACAAAATAGTAAACATTATAAATAAAGAAAAACAAAATCCATCCGAAAACATTGGAATAAACATACCAAGAATAACTTGCAATCCATAAAAGCTCAATGTCATTCCAAACATATATAAGAATGAGCTAATTCCTGCACACTTATTAGATGAACTTTTTACTACTATTACAGTATTTGAAATCATCCAAAATCCTAATAGTGTTTGAACAGAAGACCAACTCCATAAAGTATCTAATGAGCAATAATCTAATAATCGAGTAATACATCCCACCAATATTCCAATTAAATATATTTTTATATATGATTTTCTATCATCTCTTAACTCCTTTTCATTATATTTCATCTCCAAAAAATTTAGAATTACTCATAATATTATAGCATAATTGGGAATGGTTTTATAGCTCTAACTCATTCCTCTTTACCTGTGATAATCGTTTTTCGTGTCCCTCTAATTGCTCTATACAGGTCTTAACTTTTTCTGCCTGTTCAACTTCTTCTCGCATCTCCAATATTTTATTGTATAAGCTATTTTTCTCTTTCTTCAAAGTGGCAAGTTCTGATTTCCATTTGGATATATTTAAGGTCTTGCTTTCACCCAAATGCTCTTTCAGATATTTTTTGGCACTTTCAAATAAAATAATCTCTGCTGTATATTCATTGTAGAAAGTATCCTGTCTGCTTTTCTTTGTCTTGATATAGGCTTTGTAGGTGTCTTTATACTTCAAATATTTTTCTGATTGGTCTATGAGTTGTGTTTTTTCATCAATCTTCTTTTCGGTATCTTTTAAGGCTCTTGTAGTCTTATAATTCTTATCTCTAAGGATAACTATATTTTCTTTAAGCTCGGATAATGAAGTGATGTTTTTCTCTTTGAGTAGCTGATAACTTTCAATATATTTTTCTAAGTCTGTATTAATCTTATCTGTATTTTTACGGATAAGATTTTCAAAGATTGATTGCAAATTTTCTTTGAATGGGAGGGTGGACTTTGTATTTTCGTTTTCTACTTTTTCTTCTTTTCCTATTCCTCTTATCCAATTTAACAAGGCTTTTATTCTTCTTGAAATTTCTCTTAAAATCGCATTTTGTTGTTTTATTTCTCTATTTATATTTCCTCTATCTGTGACTATGCCTTTCTTCTCCATTTGGGTTGCTGATACTCCTAAATGAATAGTCGGTATTTGCTCTATGCCTTGTCTTTGATAAGAACGATGATCTACTTTGTCCTGTATGCTGTTTTCTTCAAGATATTTGTTTGTAATGTCTGCCCATGCTTTTCGCCATTCTTCTGCTTTGTCTTGCTCATTCCAATCTGTTGTATTTATCTTTCTTGTTTTGTAATTGCCATTTTTAAGTTTTACCTTTTCTCCGTTTTCATCAAGGATATATTCCTTTTTTGATTTTGCTCCCCATGTTGTATCTTCATTTAGTGGTCGCATAGTAAGTAAGATATGACAATGTGGGTTTCCGTCATTTTTATCATGTAGGGCAATATCGGCACACATACCGACTTTTACAAAATTTTCTTTTACATATTCTCTTACAAGATTTATTTGTTTTTCTCGGTCTAATTCTTTAGGTAGGGCAACTTCAATTTCTCTTGCAAGCTGTGAGTTTTTACTTTTTTCTATTTTCTCAACACTGTTCCACAATGTCCCTCTATCTGAAAATTCCTGTGGTGCATTTTGCGGTAAAAGAATTTCAGTATGGGCTATTCCGCCTTTTCTTGTAAAGTCGTGAACCTCGCCATCATACTCATTTTTTATCTTTTCGCCACTACGATAGGCGGAAGCTGCTACTGCACTTTTGCCTT
>ERZ773076.73-NODE-73-length-56465-cov-65.897820_pt1 | contig 56465 bp, 54 predicted proteins | sample MGYA00580613_ERZ773076 | MGnify/ENA primary metagenome ERZ773076 (study PRJEB29015, sample SAMEA2738005) | human oral metagenome | biome: human oral; feature: human-associated habitat; material: dental | place: China | collected 2057 ...
AGCCGTCCCTTACGTCTTCTAACGCGTGTCAACAAACCCCATGAATAAGCCTCAATGGGAAGGCTATTCCGTTCATTCGCCAGGCTGATGATGTCTCGCAGGTCTACATCGTCGACCTTGGTGAGCAGGTGGTGCGGGATGAGAAGCCGGTGGTGGTGTCGTTTGCGTTTCGGACGCTGGTGCCTCGGGATGGGCACGTGGTTCACATCGACATTGATCGTCCAACCAAGGGATTGGAAGTCGAGTTGACCTACGACGCTGCTGCTATCCGGCGTGTGCGCCTGATGGACTTCGCTTCCCGTGGTGACGGTGGCCGCATTATTACAGAGTCGGAGATACCGGTGGTCCGCTACCGCTACGACGGCTGGCTGTTCCCACGTGCCGGCTTGGTGTTCGCCTGGACGTTGGCGGACGAAGGCTCGATCGCTGCACCACAAGCCGCAGTCGAAACCTCCTGCCCTGAAGCGCCGAAACGTTCCGTGCCGGTCGCTCGCGCCAACCCAGCGCGCAAAGGTGACGTGCACGCCGCGTCGAAGATCAAGAGGGACGCCCGCCACCGCCAAGCGGCATAGCGGGCGACTTGTCTAGCACGATTCAACCAGATACTTCAGCATCTCAGCAGCCACCCATGGTGGTCTCCTTTCCGTCGGTCGTCCTAATAGGATACATCGTCACAGGACTTATCGTCTCTGGATACTCCGTCTTCGGGCGACTGGGATTGGCAGGTGTCCAATCCTGCGCGGAAGCCGCCCCTGTCACCCGTGACCGGGGCCTTTGGCGACCGCGTTCGTGCCACCCGGGAGGCGAAGGGGCTCAGTCAGGAAGGCTTGGCCGAACGAGCAGGACTGCATTGGACCTACATCGGGCAGGTGGAGCGTGGGCAGCGCAACCTCAGCCTCCACAACATCCTGAAGATCGCCAGCGGCCTCGGCGTGGATGCCGGGGAGCTGGTGCGGGGGTTGGTGATGGAAGGGCAGCTCGACGGCCCACATCATTGATGCTCGTGACAATCCGCACAGGTTCTGTTTAGTGAAATTACGTGTTGTGCACTAACCTTATCTTGTGGATACCGAGTCCCGCCCCAAAAAGTCGTCACCCGGAACCGATCCGGAGAAAACTGAAGTGCCAAGCATGCCGTATGCTGATAATGCCTGCGGGATTATGAGCCCTGAACTGCTCAAGGGCGTGTGCACGCCGATTGAGCTACCGCCTTCTGGTGTCGTCAAGATCTTGCCTTCTGATGAGCTTTCGCAAGTTCTCAAGGGGATTGCTGAAAAAGGCTTGCAATCGTTTGATCCTGGAGTCTTTAAGATGCAGGCGGGTGCTTTGGGGTCTATGCGGAATGCGCTTGGGGATCAATCCAGCAAGTTAGCTAAATTGATTCAGAACGCCCTTCTGCCAGCTCTGCCCGATATCTCGGAAATTACGCGACAGTTTGTTGGGCGACAGAGCGTTTGGCTGAGAGCTTTTGAAGGCTTGGATTGGCAGGGTTTGACGGGGGTGCAGCTTCCCGAAAACCTGTGCAGACTGAAGGATTTTACCTTCTCAGAAATACAGCAGGTTATCTTTTATGATGGGATCGCGTTGTATGGAGTCCCAAACGAGGAGATCGCCGGAGAATTGCTGAGGGCTGGTGATGGTGACGGTCGCCGTAAACTGCTTGTTTCGAAGTGGGCAGAGATACGTACTGCTTGCTGCCACAAGCTGCGTGAGGTGTCGGAGGTTCCTGAGCGTCGCGACCAAGCGGCGTATGCCCTGGAGATGATCTCGTCTATTGATCAGGGCTATTACGCGCCAGCGCAAGCGTTGGCGGCGTCGATGGTGGAAGCTTTGACGATTGAAATATTAGGAAAGGAGGAGCGGAAGAAATATACTAGTTACTCCACCATGGAGGATGCTCTCTCCGTGTATGAGAACTTTCTTGTTGGGGAGTGGTTGGCACTGTCCCCTATGTTTCAGGCGTTTCAAAAGTTCTACCCGGGGAGTGGCGACTCTATCCCAGCTCTATTCAATCGGCATGCAACTGTCCATACGGTCAGCGCTCAGCAATTTACGCAGGCCAATTCGATAACCGGTGCGTTGTTTGCCGTGAGTCTGCTTTGCTATTTGTATGACGAGGCATTGGGCCGCGGTGAGAAGTCGTAATTTCTGTCTCTCGTGTAGCGTGAGTCCGGGCAGAAGTCGTGTTCCTTGAGGCTATGAGGCAAGTGGCTTGGTGGGATTCATGTCCTGTGATGCGTGATATCCACACGGAAATGTGGTGTGGCGTTGACTAGAAATCAAATAGCTCGCGGCACAGGACCAACAGGTCTGCGCTCAACTCCAGACTGGATCAGAATGTTCAGCACCGTGGTGCGACTGACGCCAACCTCGCCCGCCACGTATCGGGCCGAGCGTCCCGACTGGTACAGCTCCACCACGCGTTGGCGGACACGCTTGGTCGCGCGACGTTTCGTGATGACGGGCCTGTCAGTGATTCGAGCGGCAGGCGGACGAAGTTCAACGGGGGTGTTGGGGGTGTATTGCGCCAGGGCCACCACCAAGCACCTACACGAACCATCAGCGTTGTGGTTGGTGGTTTTGCCCTCGGGAGTAGTCCCCGCGATGAGCTTACCGGCGGTTTGTGGACATCTAAGTTAGCGGGATTGTGGGTTCCGCGGGAGGAGCCCTGGTGGCAGATGTACAGCAGAGGCGGCACCGCGCTGAGATGGAGGCTCCGTTCTTCGCCATAGCGGGGCGGATATGGCTCGCGTCCCGGGCTAGATGGTTGAGTCCAAGGGGTGGCGTTTCGGCGTGGCGTGGACCAACGCGATCTGGTGTAACAGCCACACCAAAGCCACCATCTGCCGATCACTGGCCCCTACGGCCACTAACCTCCTGGACTCAACCATCTAGGCTGGACTGGTGGTGGAGTGCCGGGACGTCGTGGTGGTGGGGTCGGGGCCGAATGGCCTGGCTGCGGCGGTGACGCTGGCCCGCGCGGGGCTTGCCGTCGAGGTGCTGGAGGCGGAGTCGCAACCTGGTGGCGGCTCTCGTACCCTGGATTTGGGGCTCGCCGATGGCATCGTCCACGACGTGTGCTCGGCCGTGCATCCGCTCGCCTTGGCGAGTCCGTTCCTACGGGCGTTGAATCTCCCGGCCCGGGGCGTCGAACTAGTGGTTCCCGAGGCGTCCTACGCCCACCCCTTGGACGACCAGCCTGCCGCGATCGCCTGGCGCGACCTGGAGCGCACCGCGGAGGGTCTGGGTTCCGACGGTGCGGCGTGGCGGCGTCTGCTGGGACCCCTGGTGAAACACGCCGATGCCCTGACCGTGCTGGCACTCGGTGACAAACGGTCTCTTCCGCAGGAGCTGCGGCGCTCTACCGCACTCGGAGCAGGTGGGCTGTTTGGCCTACGCCTGGCTCAGCTTGGCTCGTTCGCTTGGGATGCGCCGCTGCGCACTGAGCGGGGCCGGGCCCTGCTTACCGGGGTCGCGGCCCACGCCATTGGCCGTCTACCTTCGCCGGGAGCGGCGGCGGCGGCTCTACTGCTGGCGGCACTGGGCCATTCTGGCGGCTGGCCCATTCCTCGGGACGGCTCCGGCATGATCACGGCTGCTCTCCTTACGGACCTTCGGAACCATGGAGGCGTGGTCCGCACCGGAGAATACGTGCGTTCGGCCGCTGATCTGCCGCCTTCCCGAGTGGTTCTGTTAGACACCACGGCGGGTTCCGCTGCGCAGATCCTCGCAGAACGCCTGTCCCTGAGCATGACTCGGGCGTTGCGGCGGTTCCGGCATGGGAACGCGGCAGCGAAGGTGGATCTGGTGTTGTCGGGACCGGTGCCCTGGCGCGACGGCGACGTCAGCCGGGCCAGTACCCAGCATCTGGGCGGCACCCGGGAGCAGATGGTGCAGGCGGAATTGGAAGTCACGCGCGGCCGCACCCCGGAGCGGCCGGTGGTGCTGGTCTCGGATCCGACCCTTGGGGATCCAGAGCGGGAACAAAACGGTCTGCGGCCGCTGTGGGCCTACGCGCATGTGGCATACGACGATCCCCGCGATCCCACGGAACTGGTGCTTGCGCAGATTGAACGCTTCGCTCCGGGAATACGCGACCTCGTCGTTGCCGCCCGTGGCATTCCAGCACGGGACATGGCGCGCCACAATCCTGCGCTGGTGGGCGGTGACATCGGCATGGGGCGGGTGAGTCTTTGGGACATGATCGCGCGGCCCACGTTCCGCTTTGACCCCTACCGGCTGGCTCCAGGCGCATACCTGTGCTCGGCCGCGACCCCACCCGGGCCGGGCGTTCATGGCATGTCCGGGTGGCACGCTGCCGTGCGGGTGCTGCGCGGGGAGTTCGGGATCAACGATCCACCGGACCTTGCGCCCTGAGGCAGGTCTCCTGTACCTTGCATGAAGCGGCTTCAATCTTTCGCCTGCGGCGAGAGCCTTTCTCGATTGTCTCCCTCAGGAGCCCCTTGCAGGTGATTGAGGGCCGAAGGGACACAGACAAGCTGAACGCCCCACACCCGCAGCCTCCGCGGTTCGGGGACTGGCCTGGTGGATTCGGGTCCTCAGGCCGCGATTTAAAGCGATCCTGTCAGGCGAGGGCTAGGGCCGGGGTTGTGGTTAGCCAGGTGGGGTGGTGCTGAGACCCTCGGGTGGGTGATTGGTGATGAAGATAGTCTCGGGACATGAGGCTTCAGAGATACCGGAATGTTGCGGAGACGCTGACTTCGCAGGGATGGCGGGTGCTGCGGCAGGTTTCTGAGTCGCATGAGATCTGGTGCGCATCAGATGGCATCACCAAGGTCGTCGTCCCACGGCATCGTGAGGTCGCGGCCGGTGTCTTGCGCAGGATCGCCGAGCGGCTTGAGTCTGTTCCCGGCAGCTGGCGGTGAGAGTCCCATGAGTTGTCCCAAGGCGTATGGGATTGTGGCCAAGCGCGAAGGGTCCTGGTGGGTGCTTGCCATCGACTCCCTGGGTATCGCCGGGCAGGTCCGGCATCTCGACGAGGGCGAGTCCGTCGGCCGGGACCTGATAGCCGCGTTCCTCGACGTCCCGGGCGAACAGGTCAGCGTTGAACTCGAAGTGATCCTGCCGGAAGAGGCCGCGACTGCCCTGGCTGAGGCCACTCGCGAGGAGGAGATCGCCAGGACCGCCTTCGCCGCGGCTGTTGCCAAACGCCGCAGCGCGCTTGCCGCCCTGCGGCGGGCCGGGATGAGTCAGAGCGAGGTGGCCCGGGCGCTGGGGTTGACCCCTCAAGGCCTGAGCCAGTTCGTCAAGGAGGACGGGGCAGGCCTGTAGGCGTCAGTGAAACTGGTATCCTGAGCAGCTGGGCTCGCCCAGCTCCGGAAAAGGGGGATCTGCGACGTCCCAGATTAGCGACTGCCGAAGGGGCACTGCATGAGCATCACCGTTGTCCAGGGGGAGGAGAAAGACCTTCCCGTAGTGGCCCGGCTCTTCGCCAAGGCCTTTCACGACGACCCGGTGATCGCTGCGATGATCCCAGGACAGCGGGATCGCCTGCGACGTCTGACCAGGATGTTCTTGGCAGAGTTGCGCACCGGAGCGATGGCCGGAGGGGCCGTCGATCTGGCATACAGCGAGCAGGACGATCGTATGGTCGGCGCGGCAGCCTGGGAGTCTCCCGACCACAAGGTACCCAGCTGGGCGAAGTTACGTGAGCTTCCTCGTGCGATCTCAGCAGTCGGGTTACGGCATCTGCCGCAGACCATCAAGCTTCTGGACATCTTCGCCCGGAGCCGCCCCGGGGAGCCTCACTGGTACCTGGTTGACATCGCCGTCGGGGAAAAGGCGCGCGGCCTGGGAGCCGGGACCATGCTGCTGCGTCACCGGCTCGAGGCGGTCGACTCCGCTGGCCTGCCCAGTTACCTGGAAGCCACCACGCCGGCCAGTCAGCGGCTCTACGAGCGGTTCGGTTTCACGGTTCGGGAGCCACTCCACATGGTCGAGTCCGGCTACCCCGTGACGATGTACCGTCCGGTCCCCGCATCCTGAGAACCTGGCCGGGACCTTAAGACATCAGTTCCGGTATTTGCTGTGCAGATACTCCAGCAGGCGTGGATCCTGATGGGTCATGCCCGCATTGGGTCGATGCCTATCGAGGGCTGAGACAGCCGACATCTCCTCATCGGTCAACTCGATGTCACAGAGGTCGCGGTTCTCCCGGAGCCGTGATGCGTGAGTGCTCTTGACCACCAGCGGGATGCCGCGTTGCAGCAGCCAGCGGAGCATGATCTGTGCCACCGACTTCCCATGCCGCTGCGCAATCTCGCGGAGGACCGGCTCGTTGTGAATCTCCGGACGCCCCTGGGCCAGCGGGGCCCACGCCTGCAGGACCGTGCCATGGCCTCTGGTGATATCCAGCAGGTCATTCCTCTGGTACAGGGGATGAACCTCGCACTGGTTCACAGCGGGGACGACCTGGTTGTGTATGACCAGGTCGAGGTAGCGCTCTGGCGGAAAATTCGAGACACCGATCGCGCGGACGGCTCCCTGCTTGTACAGATTCTCCAGGGCCCGCCACGCGCCGTAGTAGTCGTTGAACGGCTGGTGCAGCAGATACAGGTCCACGTGGCCCAGGCCGAGCCTGCCCAGTGAATTCTCGAAGGCCCGCATCACCGCGTCATACCCGAAATCCCGGTACCAGGCCTTAGTGGTCACGAACAACTCGTCTCGTGGTATCCCCGATGCAGCGATCACCTCACCGACGGCCCGCTCATTGCCGTAGAGAGCAGCCGTATCGATCAGCCGGTAACCGGCCTCAAGCGCGGCTGGGAGCGCGGAACGCACCTCGTCCTCGGTCATCCGGAACACACCCATGCCCAGCGGGGGCATCTTGACGCCATTGTTGAGGGTAATCATCTGTGGACCTTCCTGACCGGCTTCGCTTTCACGCTACAGGCGGATCAACCCATCCTGAGGGAGATGCTAGTACTATCTCGACCGACACCAGTCTGCTGGTGGCGAGGGGAGGACCGAGAAATCGAGGTCTAGGAGGAATCGATGAACTACGCCCGGTTTTCCCGCCGCACCCTACTCGGGGCCGGAGCCCTGGGGATGCTGGCTGGCTGTGCCGCGGACCCCCAGCCGGCACCCACAGCATCTGGCACAGCATCACCGGTGGGTGCGGCCACCGGTAGCAATCCCTTCGATGCCTTCTATGACCCCGGTTTCCGACTCTCGCCCCTGTCCGCCGACTCGATCGAGACCCTCAGCCGTCCGGAGCGGGCCGCAGGCATGTCCGATGCTGTGATCGATCCCGCCTATTCGACCCGGCTCTACCGCGCCACCGCAGTTGCCGAGGGCGGTGGCGGGCACCTGCGTCACGAGTACTCCCGCCGGCAAGCGTTCAATGCCGACAACAGCCGCTACCTGGCCCAGGACGGGGCTGGAGCCTGGCATCTCTACAACGCCTCGGACTGGGCGCATCTGAGAAGGCTCTCCGACCTGGTTGGTGACTGTGAGCCTCTCTGGCACCCCACGCAACCATCCCGCCTGTATTTCACCGAACGCAATGGGGGCCTGGTCTGGTGGCTGCTCGATGTGGAATCTGAGACCAAGGAACAGGCCTTCGACTTCACCGGCCAGACTCCCTGGCCGCAGGCGACGGCCTTCTGGACCAAGGGGGAGGGGACCCTCAGCGCCGACGGCAAGATCTTGGGGCTCATGGCGACCTCCTACGACGCTGGGGCGCAGCGTAACACCTGCTATGGACTTATCACCCTGGACCTGGAGTCCAAGGCCATCATCGGCACCTTGGAGGCAACGGGTTTCCCAGTCCCGGGCGCATTCCCTGATCACATTTCCACCGCTCCCAGCGGCAACTATGTGGTTTCCTCCTGGCTCGCCGGGGAGGGAGGCACCGTAGCCTATGGGCCTGACCTTAAGCAGCCACGCCAGCTTATCGATGCCTCGGAACACTCTGACCTGGCCTTCGGGCCTGACGGCAAGGATCTGCTCGTGGTTGCCGACTATGCGAAGGGGCAGATCGCCGCCATCGACATCGCGACAGGGGAGCGCAATGACCTACACACCCTCTACCCAGCTGACGGCGAGGCCTATGCGACGCATATTAGTGGGCAGGCCTTTGATGTCCCCGGTTGGGCGGTCATCTCGACTTATGGGGACACCGCCAGTCATGGCTCGCAGTCTCCGGCGCAGACACTTCGTCCCGAGTACCGGAAAGTGTGGCTGCTGGAACTCGTGCCTGGGGGCAGGGCTTTGAACGTCGCCCACATACGTGCCAATGGTGAACAGGTCGAGGGCGACACCTATTTTCTCGAACCCCAGGCCAGTGTTTCCCGTGATCTCAGCCGGATCATCTTCGCCACCAACTTCGGCGGCGGTGAGATCAACAGCTACGTCGTGGGTCTGCCATCGAAGTTCGCCTGAGGGGAGAGACCATCGCTGGTTGACTGGGTGACGCGCGCGAATCCATCCTGACGGCGACTTTTCTGCCTGCGGATCGCTAGGCTGGGCCCCGACGATGATGCAGTCTTGGTCGCTATATCAGTGAGGATGGACGAATTGAAGATCAGCCTTGGCACAAAGAACTCTGTGGTGGACGTTGCCCGTTCGCACGCTGTCGCCGACACTCTCCGGGAGATGGGACACGATGTGGAGATCGTCCACATCCCGGCAGCTGGCGACTCTGAGACGGTCGGACAACTCCGCCTCGGTCTGATGCGTGGTGACTTCGACCTCGTGGTCCACCGCATGCACCGGATCCCCAAACAGGACATGCCGGGACTGACCTTCGCGGCGATTCTGAAACGTGGCGACCAGCGCGATGCGCTGGTGGCTCGTGACGGTCTGACCCTGGATCAGCTCCCCAAGGGAACAGTCGTTGCGACACGCTCCAACCTGCGCCGCTCACAGTTGCATGCCATCAATCCGGATCTCGAGTTCGTCGAGCGAACTCCCGGACAGCTCATAGAGCTGCTGGACAAAGTGGGAACGGGAGAGATTGCTGCGGTGGTGGCCGGTGCAGCCGACTTCGAGGCCGTCGGGCGCCTCGATGCTGTGACCGAGTACCTGGACATCCTCCCCGCCGCGGGGCTGGGGGCCACCGGCCTGGAATGCCGCAGTGAGGACACCGAGCTCGTCAGCATCCTGCAGGAGCTCGACCACCCGGACACGCGGGTGTGTGTGATGGCCGAGCGGGCCGCGTATGCGGCTCTCGACGTCAGCGACGCCGTCTCGGTGGCGGCGAAGGCCAGGCGTGACGGTGTCCTGTCGCTGATCGTGGCGGTGGTGCCCAGCGACGGCTCCAAGGGCCTGATGGTCCAGATGGGCATGCCCACCTCTGAGTATCACGCCGTCCGCACCGCCCGAAGAGCGGCTGCCTACCTGCGCTCCAAGGGAGCTGAGGAGCTTGGTCGTGTCTCCACATCGACCGGCGGCGAGTCGGAGACCGAGGAGGGACGCCGCATCACGGAGCTCGCCAAGGCGAGGATCCTCGTTCCCCGCGAGGAGGGCCGGATTGCCCGGGGGCTGCGTGAAAAGGGCCTGGACGTGACGTCCGTGATGCTGCAGCGTCTGGAGGTGCTTGCTGTCAGCTCGACCCTGGAGGGCGCGGACTGGATCGCCTTCACCTCGGTGCGAGCCGTTGAGAGCGTCCGGGAACTCGGCTGGACCTTACCCAAGGGGGCGAAGATCGCGGCCATCGGCAGCGGCACGGCGGATGCCCTCCACGAGATGGGATACCACGTGGACCTGGTACCTGAGGGTGCGGCGGGTGTCTCCGCGCTCCTCGACATCTGGCCCGAGGGGAATGGAGAGGTCCTGGTACCTGGCTCCGCGCTACTAGCCCCGGGATTTATCGCAGGACTTCAGGCGAAGGGCTGGAAGGCACAGCTGATCCCCGTCTACACCATGCAGCTGCTGTCCGAGGCACCTGCCGACATCGTCGAGATGTGGCAGGAGGGGGCCTTCGATGTGGTCATCGTGACGTCGGGCTCGAATGCGATCGCGGTTGGGCGCCTGCTCGGCTGGAATCCTGACGTGCTGGTGTTCGCGATCGGTGAATCAGCGGTGAAAGTCCTGGAGAGGGCTGGGGTGAAGGTCGCAGGCACGACTAACAACTACTCCTCAGCGGAGATCTACCGTCTTCTCCGTGAGGTCATCGAGGGCTGAGCATGGAAACGGCGGGCAGGACCACCCTGGGGCCTGCCCGCCGTGACAGTTTTCGACAGCGGACTCTGCTCACTCCTGAGGCTGCCGGGCCGCCCACTCCTTTAGGTCGATTCTGGGACCTGTGAAGAACGGGATCTCCTCGCGCACATGCAGCCGGGCCTCCGAGCCGCGCTGGTGACGCATGGCGTCGGTGAGGCGATGCAGCTCGTCGGCTTCGAAGGCCAGCAGCCATTCGTAGTCGTTCAGGGCGAAAGCCGAGGTGGTGGAGCCCGGCACATCCGGGTATTCACGACCCATGCGGCCGTGTTCAGCCAGCATCCTGGAGCGGCGCTCGTCTTCCATGCAATACCAGTCGTAGCTGCGCACGAAGGGGTAGACACATGCCCAGGGCCGGGGTGCGACACCCGAGAAACAGGCGGGTGTGTGGCCGCGGTTGAACTCGGCTGGGCGATGCACCCCTATACATGACCACACGGGATCCAGGCTCTGGCCCAGCTCGGAACGCCGGAGCGCGTGATATGCGGCCTGCAGTGGGCGCGCATCCTCGGCCAGAGCCCACAGCATCAGGTCTGCGTCAGCGCGGAATCCACCGATGTCATACCAGCCCCGGATCGTCACGCCGGTCTCCAACACCGCTTCCTCAGCGGCTTCGGTGTCTGGGCTGGTTAGGGGAACTGCGGTGCGGAACACCGAGTACATCACATAGTGCGGGCTGGCGTGCACTTCCTCGGGGGAAAGCAGGTGGTCGCGGGGATCAGTGTGCGCTTGATGCGGATGGGACATGGGTTTGCTCCTTCTGCGGGTGAGGGAGGCAGCAACGTACTGACTCCGTGAGGCAAGGATGATCGGGGAGAGCACGCTCGCCCCGCGCCACAGCGGCTTGCTCGATCAGCAGGTCAGCCAGCGTGGCGACGAAGTCGGGATGCACGCCTGCGGTTGCGGCCCGTTCGTAGTCGAAACCAGCCTCAGCCGCTGACTCGCTTGCCTGGGTGTCCAGGTCATAGGCCACTTCCATGTGGTCGCTGATGAAACCGATTGGTGCAGCCACCACGCCGGCCACTCCCTTGATCTCGGTGATGCGATCGTTGATGTCGGGCTCGAGCCAGGGGATACGGGGATTCCCAGACCGGGAGCAGTAGGTGAGCTCCCAGTCGAGATGCTCCCCCAGCCGCACCTGCGCAGCATCGGCGGTCCGGGAGGCCACCCGGATGTGCTGGGCATCGTACCGGGCTGCCGGGGAGCCATCGGCGGAGGCCGCATTCATGGCGGTCGGAATGGAGTGGGTGACGAAAAGCACCTTCAGCCTTCCGTCACCGATGCGCGAACGCAGCGTCTGTACTGCCTGCACCAGCGCGTCCACGTTGGCTGATACGAAGCCATCACGCTCCGCGTAGGGTCCCACCTTGTCAATGGCAATACCCGGCACCTGTCGCATGGCGGCGTCAAGATCCTCCCGGTATTGACGGCAGGCCGAATAACAGGAATACGCTGCGGTCGCCACCGCAACCACCTTGTGATGCCGGTTCCGGCGCAGCTCTGCGACGGTGTCGGTGAAAAACGGGGTCCAGTTCCGGTTCCCGATCGTGACGGGGCGGGCACAGCCGCGTCGCTCCAGTTCCGCAGCCAACGCATCGCGGAGCGCCTCGTTCTGTTCATTGATGGGGGAGCGGCCGCCGAACAGCTGGTAGTGCTGCGAGACCTCAAGCAGCCGCTCATCTGGCACACCACGCCCCGCGGTTGCGTTGCGCATGAACGGTAACACGTCCTCTGGTGAGCGTGGGCCGCCATATGACGCCAGCAACACGGCCGAATACGGGCTCAGGGCATCGGTCATATGGCCTCCGTGGGCTCGGCTGCGAGATCCGCGAAACTAAGCCCTGTCACCGGACAGCGGCGATGGCTTGGCGCGTTGAGGTCATGGCGAGTTTCGATGCCGTACAGCTCTTCCATGGCAGCCAGGTAGTCGGCGATCCTGCCTTCGGCGGCGGCATCCCGGGCCCGAGTGGAGGGGGTGTGCAGCAGTTTCGTCGTCAGGCGCCGCAGTGCGAGCGCACAGTCCTCGACAGTCAACGGACGGCCTTGTGGCAGCCGTTCCACCTCCTCGTCGACGATCCTCAGCATCGTGGCGCGCAGTGAGGCGACCGCAGGATCCGCGGCGCGGGAGGCGAGACGATTCGAGAGTTCGTTGACGCCCTCCGCCACGACCCGCTCAGCGTGAGCAGAGTCGGCGGCCCATGTCGGTGAGATCGCTGCCTGGATTGCAGCCAGGTCGAGAAGGGTGATTCCCGGGAGGGTCGCGACGGCAGGGTCCACGTCGGGTTGCAGCGAGAGATCGAGCAACACGGTCGGGCTGGTGCCCTCGAGATGTGCCGGGGTGACCACGGGAGTTGCGGAACCGCGACAGGTCACCACCAGGGTGGCCTTGGCGAGGGCTGACTCCAGCTTCGACGTGTGGCAGATGGCGTGACGTTCCGCAAACCCCGCTGCGCGTCCGGAAGCCGAGTGGACCACGATGGTCCCGGCACCACGCTCTCGCAGCGCCGCGACGGCTGCGCCCGCGTAGGAGCCGGTGCCCACCAGCAGCACCTGCTGCGCTGACCAGTCCGTGATTCCCGTCATGTCGAGACCGACGCTCACCACCGAGCGACCTGACTCCTGCAGCCGGGTCTCAGCGCTCACCCGGCGGGAGGTGCGCAGAGCGGCGTTGATGGCGCTCGTGAGGGTGCCTGAGGTGGCTCCGGATGCCTGAGCCTCCTTGAGAGCACGTCGTAGCTGACCTGTGATCTCCCGCTCACCGACGACCATTGACTCCAGGCCGGCGGCCACCCGGAAGAGGTGGGTGAGCGCGTCCTCGTTCTCGTAGACGGCCCAGTTGGGGGGGGAGGGGAGCTCGCGCGCCAGACGCAGTCGCAGATGTGCTTCGGGGACCTTAGGCGAGTCGATGATGAACTCAAGCCGGTTGCAGGTGGCCAGGGTGATCAACCCCTCGACTCCTGCGGTATGTCTCAGTAAAGCGGACATAGTGTCCGCATGTTGAGATACGCGCTGGACCTCGGTCAGACCATGGAGGTCGTGTGTCACGGACAGGATGCGAAGATTCACAGTGGTTCCAGTGAACCAGATTTCTGGCGATGGGGCAGAATTCAGGCATGACAAGAAGCGATCAGCCTGCTCTCCTCGCTGCCCTTGGTGGCCGTCGGCCAGAGCAACTCCCGGTGTGGTTCATGCGCCAGGCCGGGCGGTCGCTACCAGAGTATCGCGATGCGAGACAGGGGGTCGCCATGCTGGAGGCCTGCCTCAATCCTGAGCTGGCTGCGGAGATAACCTGCCAGCCGGTGCGGCGTCACGGCGTCGATGCCGCGGTGTTCTTCTCGGACATCATGGTTCCCCTGGTGCTCGCGGGGATTGAGGTGACGATCACATCGGGCGTTGGGCCGGTCTTCGCCGAGCCGGTGAACAGCGTCGCTGACGTTGACAGGGTCACCGGGCATCAGATCTCCGACGGCTCAGCGGTGCAACAGGCTGTTTCCCTGGCCGTCGCCGAGCTGGGGGAGGGAGTGCCCGTGATCGGGTTCGCAGGTGGTCCTTTCACCCTGGCCGCCTACCTGGTGGAGGGGCGTGGCTCCCGGGATCACCTGGCGGCGCGAGCCTTCATGCATGCCGAACCCGGCGCCTGGAACCGACTACTGACATGGTGTGCCAAGCTTTCAGGCGAGTTCCTGCGCCTACAGGTAGCCGGGGGAGCCCGCGCAGTGCAGTTGTTCGACTCGTGGGCCGGGGCTCTTCGCCGTCCCGACTACATCGCCCACGCCGCACCCTATTCCAGGCTGGCCTTGGAAGCTGTCTCCGTGCCGCGGATTCATTTCGGCACCGGCACCGGGCACCTGCTGGAGTCCATGGCGGCCTGCGGATGCGAGGCCGTCGGAATCGACTACCTCACGCCTCTGGACGAGGCAGTGCGACGCCTGCCCGGCATGGTGCTGCAGGGCAACATCGACCCGGCGCAGCTGGCCGCGGGGTGGGACAGTCTTGAGAGTCACACTAGGGATGTGGTGGATCGTGGCCGGGCGGCTCCCGCCCACGTGGTCAATCTCGGGCACGGTGTACCACCCAGGACTGACCCAGCAGTCCTCACCGACCTAGTCGCACTGGTGCACGAGCTGTGAGGGCCGTGGTCGTCGGGGCCGGGGTGGCGGGACTGGCCGCTGCGCACCGGCTTGCCCGCTCCGGAGCTGAGGTGACCGTGCTGGAGGCCGCGGACCGGGTGGGTGGCATGGTGGCGCCGCTGGAGATCGCTGGGAAGGTGATCGACGGCGGAGCTGAGGCGTATGCCAGGCGGCTCGGAGTGGCCGATGAGCTGTGTACCACGCTTGGAATCGATGTGGCCGCTCCTTCCGGGGGGCCTCGTATCCGCTGGTCGGCCGCCGAGTCCTGGCCCGGAGCCGATGGCGTTCTCGGCATTCCCGCCAGCCCGCAGGACCCTGCCCTGGCGGCTGCCCTGACGAGGGAAGAGCTCGCGACTGCACTGGCCGAGCCGGGTCTCGATGATGGCGTAGGCATCGATGCCGTGACCCTGGGGGCGCTGGTGACGGCGCGTCTCGGGCGGGCCGTCACCGAACGGCTGGTCGCTCCCGTTACCCGGACCGTCTACCGGATGGAGCCGGGGCAGATGCAGCTGGCGCAGTTCGCCCCGGCGCTGAGGGGACCCGGCTCGCTGTACACGAAAGTTGCCGTGGCTCGTGGGAGCCGGTCGGCTGTTGCCCAGCCGGTCGGGGGCCTGATCCGCTTGGTTGACGCTTTGGCGTCGGATATCCGTGCGCACGGCGGCACGATCCACTACGGCGCTCGTGTCACCCGGATTGGCCGGGACGGCACAGTAGTCGCCGCTGGGGACCGGCTGGAGGCCGATCGCCTGGTGCTGGCCTGCCCCGCCCGTCCCGCAACCCAACTGTTGAGGAGAATCGGGGTTGTTGTCCCGGCGCCTGCCACGGGGGTCTCAGTCAGTGCGGTCCTTGCGCTGGAGCCCGTCGCGCCAGCAGGGACGCCGGCGGGGTCAGGTGTGATGCTCGGGCAGCCCATTCCGGGGCTCAGTGCGCGGTCGCTCACCCACTACTCAGAGAAATGGCCGTGGAGCCGAGGCGGGGTGGACCTGATCCGTCTCAACTACGCGCCCGATGCGAACCCCAGCCGTGACCAGGCCCTCGCCGATGCGGCCTTGCTACTCGGGTGGGACGACCCACGGGCTCGCGACTTCGCCGTGATGCGCTGGCCAGCGGTGCCCCGGCCGCTGCCTACCGCCGAGCAGGACAGGCTCCGGGAGGCACTGCCGGAGAATATCCGGGTCGCTGGGGCCTGGGTCTCGGGCAATGGGATCGAGGCCTCAATCGCATCTGGACTGGAGGCAGCCGCATGAAGCTGGGAACACGCGCGTCCACCCTTGCCCTCACCCAGTCGTCCTGGGTTGCCGACAGGCTGAGGTCTCACGGGCACGAGGTGGAGGTTGTCACCATCCGCACCCGTGGTGATCATGAACGCGGGTCGCTGACCACGGTCTCGGGTCTCGGGGTGTTCGCAGCCGAGCTGCGGTCCGCGCTGCTCAGGGGCGAGGTGGAGCTGGCCGTCCACTCCCTGAAGGACCTCCCGGTTGAGACGGTGCCCGGGCTGCTGGTCGCGGCCATACCGGAGCGGGAGTCGCCGTATGACGCGCTGTGCTCCCGCGACGGCCTGACCCTGGAGGCCTTGCCGGCCGGGGCCCGGGTGGGTACCGGATCACCGCGGCGTGTGGCACAGCTGCGGGCCTTGCGCCCAGACCTGGTTTTCGTCGACATCCGGGGCAATATCGACACCCGCCTGGCCCGGGTGGCCCCTGGTGACCTGGATGCAGTGGTGCTGGCAGCCGCCGGGCTGCGCCGTCTGGGGTTGGCTGGCCGTATCACCGAGGAGCTGTCCATCCTGCCTGCCCCCGGCCAGGGTGCGCTCGCGGTGGAATGCCGTGCGGATGACGATTCCCTGATCGCCGCCCTCGAGGTCTTGGACGACGCTGGCACGAGACTTGCGGTTGCAGAGGAGAGGGCGGTGCTGGCTGCCCTGGGCGGCGGATGTGCTGCGCCGATAGCGGCCCTTGGAGCAACTGGGAAACTGCTGGCTGGGGTGTATTCCGCCGATGGAGCCTGTGATGCGCGGACAGAGGTGCCGCTGACAGCCGGTGCTGGGGAGCGCGCGGCTACCCAGCTGCTGGAGGCAGGTGCTGCCAGCGTGACCCAGCTGAATGCCTCTCGAGCCTCCAGGCTTGCCGAGTTCCATGACGATGCCGACCTATGGCCCGGGGTTAGGGGACGCAAGATCTTCCTTCCCCGTGAACCCGGAGCACTTTCCGAGGCCTTGGCATCTTGCGGGCTGGAGGTCACCGCCTTCCCAGTGCAGACACCTGTCGCTCTGGTGAACGAGGTCGATCTCGGGCAGGCTGCCTGGTCGGTCGTCACCTCAGCGCGCACCGTCGAGATCCTGCAGAGGCTGGGGGCCCGGCTGCCTGGGCGGATAGCTGCTGTCGGCAAGGCAACCGCAGCTGCCTTGGAGTCCGCTGGGTATGCCGTGGACCTGATTCCAGCACAAGCCAGTGGGATGGGTCTCGTCGAAGAGTTCCCGGAGGGACCCGGCAAGGTGGTGATCCCCGGCTCGGCACTGTCGAAGCAGGACCTCCCCGACGGCCTCCAGAGACTGGGCTGGAAGGTCGGCGTCTTCCCGGTCTACGCGATGGAGGCCGCGGAGGTGCCCGCCGGCCTCGTTGCAGCCTGGCGGGCGGGGGAGTTCTCGGCAGTCGTGGTCACCGCGGGTTCCGTGGCCCGGGTGATCGATGAGCACATGGGGTGGCCGGAGAAAACCCGGGTGCTCGCCATCGGGCAGCCGACGGCGAAGGTATTGAATGAGCTGGGAGTGGCGGCCAGCGTCTCGCCGGCTCCCGATGCCGATACGGTTGCCAGGGCCGCTGTTGAGTTGGTTGGGAAGGGAAATGCATGATCGAGCGTCCACGCAGGCTACGCACCACCGCCGCGATGAGGAGGCTGGTTCGTCAGACTCGGCCCCGGCCGGCGCAGCTCGTCCTGCCTGCTTTCGTCGGTGAGACCCCCGCTGACATTAGCTCAATGCCTGGTGTCCGGCGGTACGCCGTCGGCCAGATCGGCGACGTCGCCCAGGCCGCCGTCGAGAAAGGACTGGGCGGGATCATGCTGTTCGGGGTGCCCGATGATGCGGGCAAGGATCCCAGGGGTACGCAGGCCTGGGCTGCCGACGGCATTCTGCAGCGGGGCATAGCCGCGTGCCGGGAAGCCGTCGGGGATGACCTGGTCATCATGTCGGATGTGTGCCTCGACGAGTTCACCAGTCACGGGCACTGTGGTTTCCTGGCTGAGGACGGCCGGGTGCTCAACGACCAGACCTGCGAGGCCTACGCGCAGCAGGCGGTGGCGCAGGCCCGTGCCGGATCCCACGTCGTGGCGCCGTCAGGGATGATGGACGGCCAGGTCCAGGTGATCCGGGCCGGGCTGGACGCGGCGGGCTTCGAGGAGGTTGCGATCCTGGCCTACTCGGCCAAATATGCGTCCGCTTTCTACGGGCCATTCCGGGAGGCTGTCGGGTCTTCACTCCAAGGGGATCGCCGCACCTACCAACAGGATCCGGCCAACCGGCGCGAGGGCCTCAAGGAGGCGCTGCTGGATCTGGCCGAGGGGGCGGACATGGTGATGATCAAACCCGCCAGCCACTACCTCGACGTGCTCTCCGACGTGGCGGCCATCTCGAAAGTGCCGGTGGCGGCCTACCAGGTCTCGGGGGAATACGCCATGATCGAGGCGGCGGCGGAACGAGGCTGGATCGACCGGCGTGCTGCCATTGAAGAGTCGGTCACGAGTATCGTTCGCTCGGGTGCCGACGTGGTGCTGACGTACTGGGCTTTGGAGGTTGCGCAATGGCTGGACTGAACCGGGAATGGATGGAACGGGCCTGCAAGACGATCCCAGGCGGGGTCAACTCGCCTGTGCGCGCCTACGCATCAGTGGGGGGAACACCGCGTTTCATCCGGCAGGCGTCCGGCTGCCAGGTGACCGATGTCGACGGCAGGTCCTATGTGGACCTCGTGTGCTCCTGGGGGCCGGCGCTGCTCGGTCATGCCCATCCTGGGGTCGTCGCCGCGGTCCAGGAAGCGGCCGCGCGGGGACTCAGCTTCGGGGCCCCCACGGGCGCTGAGGTGGAGCTTGCCGAGCGGATCTGCGCCCGGGTGCCCGCGGCGGAGCACGTGCGGTTGGTCTCCACCGGTACCGAGGCCACCATGACGGCGGTGCGGATTGCGCGTGGTGCGACGGGCCGCGACAAGATCGTCAAGTTCGCAGGCTGCTACCACGGCCATTCGGATGCGCTACTGGCGGCGGCTGGCTCGGGTGTGGCGACCCAGGGGCTGCCGGGAAGCGCGGGGGTGACGGCCGCCGCTGCCGCCGACACCGTCGTCTTGGCCTACAACGATTTCGAGGCTCTGCGGGAGCTTTTCGATCAGGCTGGCGGCCAGATCGCCGCGGTCATCACGGAGGCGGCGCCCGCGAATATGGGAGTGGTCACCCCTGCCGAGGGCTTCAACGCCGAGATCCGCCGCCTAACTGCTGAGCACGGGGCATTGATGATCCTCGACGAGGTCCTCACCGGCTTCCGCGTCGGGCCATCGGGCTGGTGGGGGTTTGAGGCCGGCACTGAGGTGCCGCGGTGGACGCCCGACCTGATCACCTTCGGCAAGGTGGTCGGTGGTGGCATGCCTCTGGCCGCTGTCGCTGGCCGCAAGGAGGTCATGGACTTGCTGGCACCGCTCGGGCCCGTCTACCAGGCGGGTACCCTCTCCGGGAACCCGCTCGCCACGGCGGCCGGGATCGCGACTCTCGACCTGGCAAAGCCGGAGGTCTACGACAGGGTGGACGCCCGCTCCGCTGAACTGCAGAAGCTGGTCGCCGATGCACTGACCGAGGCGGGGGTGCCGCACGTCATCCAGACCGCCGGGAACCTATTCTCCGTGTTCTTCCGCGAGGAGCCGGTCGTCAACTACGCCGACGCGCAGGACCAGGACGTCGCAGCTTATGGGCGCTTCTTCCACGCGATGCTCGACGGGGGAGTGGCGCTGCCACCGTCTGCCTTCGAGGCCTGGTTCCTCTCCGCCGCCCACGATGATGCCGCCATGGAGACCATAGCGGCGGCCCTGAAACCAGCAGCCAAGGCTGCTTTGCCAAACGGGAAGGATATCCGCTAGGCTGAAGCAGCTCTCGGGGCTATGGCGCAGTTGGTAGCGCGCTTCCATGGCATGGAAGAGGTCAGGGGTTCGAATCCCCTTAGCTCCACCATCAAGCTCGTACACGAACCATCAGCGTTGTGGTTGGTGGTTTTACCCTCGGGATGAGTCCCGGGGAGGGTTATTTTAGCGGTACAGCTGGGTTTTCGCTGTGAAATCTGTGGACCGCTTGGATTGATTTACATTACAAGCAAAAGGCTCTACGCGGCACTAGGATACCGCATCCCTAACCACGTCAGCCAGCAATAGGATCAACCAAGCCGGCAGCCTAAAAATCTCATTTTTCAATAGTTTTAACAAAAAACTTATTCTGCTCTAATGAAAGTTATTTAGGAGCCACTCATTCCGGTATTTCACCTCGTCATCACTAGGTTGATAGAGACTTGATCACATTGCTGAATAAATCTCAATATGTCTGAGGGGTTATTCGCGAGCGCCTTATGAGGAAGTGACCCCCTTGTCAAAGTCCAGTTTTCTAAAGCCATGAATAATGCCCTGAGGTTTGACGGTGTTGGTGATGATTTCTGCTTTTTGCTGCGAAGAAGGTTTTCGGTAGCTTGTCTTTATGCAGGTGTTCCATAGCTCATGCTCATCGATTGTGGATCAGCTATGAGCGCCATGACCTGGGCGAACGCATCGGTTGCTGCAACCTTGCTCATTGACTCCTGGGCCTTTGTGAGTGTTTCCCAGCGGTAATCAAGCAGCCAGCCGTTTTCCGCGGCAGCGTCTTGGTAGAGGGTGCGGTTCTGGAACCCTCCGATGTTTTCGAGTTCACGGTCGAGCAACCCCAATGCCTGCTGCAGGGCCTCGGAGGTGGTGCCGGGGTGCGTTGTGAACTGGATGATTTCGATAACTGACATAAGGAGGCCTTTCTGGGTCTAATGAACAGAGTTATGGTCGACGGATCGGAGGGCGCGTTTCACAATGCGAGTGGTAGCGGCGTTATCGCTTTCAGTGGCCCATCGGTCGCATAGCTCGATAGCCCAGTCGGGGCGCGTTTTCGCGGCGTCGTTGATCCAGTTGGCTACCGAGTCCTGCACGTATCGTGATGGGTCGGCGCGCAGTGGGTACAGGATCTGCTCGCCACGTTCCGGTTGCTGTTTCAGGGCTGGAATGTGTGCCGCCCAGACGCCGCGCGGACCAGTGCTTCGCTGGCGAACCTGCGTATCCGTTCAGAGGGGTCACCCGTCCAGCCAGCGAGTGTGTCGATGCTGGTATTGAGGTCATTGGTGAGTGTCGGGCGTGCGGCCATCCATACCCATTCGCGGACGGCGAAGTGCTCGTCATCTGCGAGGTCGCGGAGCTGACTGAGCAGCACAGCGGGGCCAGCCGTGGCGCGAGCTGCGAGGAGAAAACATGCCCATCCGCGCACGGTATCGGAGGTATGAGCTGCGAGGCGCTGAACCTCTGCTGTGCCGAGGCGATCAGCCAAGGCCGCGCCGATGCATGTCATGCGTTTCAGAATGCCGAGTTTCTGTGTCTCGGCGGCTATGGCGCGCAGTTCGTCGTCTGCGTCGGGGAATACCGCTAGGAGCAGAATCGTATGGTCAATGGCGAGAGCTTCGGTGAGCGTGCGCGTAAACGTGGTGCCCGTGTTGAGGGCATCCAAGTGGGTGCTGTCGATGTCGGCGCGACTGCGCGCTCCGCGTTCGCTCATCCTGGAACTCCGACAGCGAGGTTCTGTTGCACGGCTGCCAGTACCAGAGCCGTACAGTTGCGCTCGGCGGGGCCGATTCCGGTGCCAAGCTGGCGTAGCCAGTCGGCGTAGACCGGCACGAGTTTGCTGATGAGCTGTTCGCCGGCCCTCGTTGTCGTGAGTGTGTGGGTGCGCCGGTCGCTCACGTGAGGCTGACGTTCGATTAATCCATCGCGTTCAAGCCGATCCAGCAGCCCAGTCACCGTGGCGGAGGTTACTTCGAGCCGGTCGCCCAAAGCGCGAGGGGTGACCCCTGGCTCGGCGGACACTGCCAAGAGTGCCGCAAGCCGTCCCTCCGACAAGTCATGCCGGGTGAGCAGATCCGCGCAGCTCGCATCGATCCGTCGCGCTGTGGTGAGAATCGTCATCATCAGTCGGGCGGCCTCGCCACCACCGAGCCTGGACAGCAGAAGCTCTTGCTTGATACCAATCGCGTTACTCATTAGCCACCATATTACTTGGCAACTAGTGATATGGCCAGCCGCTGTCACATCCCCGTCGACCTGTTCAGTGTTGTTGTCGTCTCTCATCGCATAACTCCTCGCATCCTCCCCAGCTCTCGCTCTTGTTCTTCTGAGTGCGCACAAACGGAGTAACGTCGAGGCGGCAAACCTCGGCCTCTAACGAGCGGCGCGACACCTTCAGCGGTTCAGCCGATGTTGCTGAGATGGCTGGGGCGGGAGCCCGCCGGTGCGGTTTATCCCTCTTGGGGGGAGTCGGGGTGCTGCCGAGTACACTGGAGCAATGGTTCTCGGCGTAGTGGTCACTTCCGGGGCATTCTGATGGTGAGGGAGCGTGAACCGGGATCAATCGTCATCGTCGGATCGCTCAATGCCGACTTGACGGTGCAGACCGCAAGGTTCCCGAAGCCCGGCGAGACTGTGTCTGGCGGTGATCTCACAGTCCTGCCCGGTGGCAAGGGCGCGAACCAGGCAGTCGCCGCCGCCCGTTTGGGAGGGAAGGTCCGGATGATCGGAGCGGTCGGGGACGACAGCAACGGCGACCTGCTGCTGCGGTCCCTGACCAGAGCAGGGGTTGATACATCGCAGGTTGAGATCAAAACGGGGCTTCCCACTGGCACGGCGGTCATCCTCGTGGATGGGGCGGGGGAGAACATCATCGTCGTGTCCCCGGGAGCTAACGGCGCACTCTTCCCGGCCGATGTGACGGCTGGCATGTTTGTTGGGGCATCCGTGGTTGGCCTGTGCCTCGAGATCCCGGTGGAGACCGTCATGCGGGCGGCCGTAATAGCCAAGCAGGCCGGAGTGACGGTCCTGACCAATCTCTCTCCCTACCAAGCGGTCCCAGGGGAGCTCTTGGACAACACCGACATCCTGCTGGTCAACGAACACGAGGCTGCCCAGCTTGGTGAACATCGTGTCGCATGTACGATCATCACGCGCGGCGAGGCCGGCGCCACCGTCATCGAGGATGACAGCCCACCGGTGGACATTCCTGCCATTTCGGTCGAGACCGTCGATACCACCGGCTGCGGTGATGCCTTCATGGGAGCTGTGCTTCAGCAGCTTGCTGCCGGTGCATCGCTGGTTGCTGCGGCACGCTACGCGGCCGGCGTCGGGGCCTTCGCCGCCACGAGGCGCGGAGCACAGGCGTCCTACCCAGATGCAGCAGGGATGAACTCATTTCTCGCAGGACATTCCTGACCGGGGGCTTGCGTGTGCTCAATAGTCCCTGTTTCTGGGTTGGGCTTCTGGTAGGCGATTTTCAGGCGCTCTTGGCATGATGAGGGCATGCTGAATCTAGGCGCAGTCCCCATCCTCGACTTCGACGACGACCCGCATGACCTGACCTCAGAACAGATGCTCGCGGATGCTGGAACCGGCGGGCCTGATGTCGCGGTGCTGGCCTTCCTGTCTGAAGAGGTGATCGAGAAGGTCGAGGGGTGGCAGGTCAATAGGGTGGGGACAGTGCCGTTCGTCACCATTGAGTATCCGATCTTTGAGGCGGTCAGGGGGACGAATAGGGTACGGATTGCGCCGATGCCGATCGGCGCTCCCGCAGCTGCCCTGGTTGCCGAACGCATGATCCGTGCCGGGGCCACTTCGCTGATTGCTGTCGGGTCGTGTGGCGCGCTCAAGCCTTTGGCCGAGGGGGAGTTCGTGTTGCCGAACAAGGCGCTACGTGACGAGGGAACGTCCTACCACTACCTTCCAGCCGGTCACTGGGTTCAGACCGACCCGGAACTGACCACAACCTGCGTCCAGGTGGCCCGATCAGCTGGTTTTAGCACCCTGGTCGCGCCTGTCTGGACCACCGATGGGTTCTTCCGCGAAACCCGGGACTTGGCCGAGCAACGCAGGCAGCTTGGCTGCATCGCCGTCGAGATGGAGTGCGCTGCCCTAGCCGCCATCGCCCAGTTTCACAGCGTGCGGTTTGCCCAATTCTTATTCACCGCCGATACTCTCGCCGAGAATGACTACGACGTGCGTGGCTTTGGAGTCGACTCCCACCACACCGCGCTCTCCCTGGCCCTGGAGGCAGCGGCCAGCTGCTGATCCAGGTGCTTCCCTAACAGCCTCGGCAGGATTATGTTCTCATGTATCTCTCCAATGAATCTCATTGACCAGAAGTCAGCTTGCAGAGCCTATTGATAATCTTCTCTACGATGACCGTATTGCCGCCTGCGGCATGGGCTTCTTGGCGTGCGAGAGCTAGTCCTTCCGCGGTTCGTCGATCTTTCATGACTTCGTAGGCGGTGTCCCTCAGCTTCTTGGTAGTGAGCCCGCGCTTTTTGAGTTGCCGGCCGAGATGTAGGTCTTCCAGCCGTCTGGCTACCATGGGTTGATCATTCCCTATAGGTATCGCCACCATGGGAACGCCGTAGTAAATCGCTTCATTGACGCTGTTCATCCCGGCGTGAGTTATGAAGAGATCCGCTGTGGCTAGTACGTCCAATTGAGGGACGAAGGGGCGGATAGCGAAATTGTCAGGAAGGTCTTTGAGTATGCTTGGGGAAACTGTGCTCCCAGTGGCCATCACTACATTGATAGGGGCGTATTGAAATGCCTTCAGGCATAGCCTAAATATGTGTGGTGATTTGTTGAGGAGTGTCCCCATCGAGATATAGATGACGGGCTCTCCTGGCAGGGGTAGGCCTAAGGGAGAGTCGGTCCGCCGACCAATTGAGGACCCGACAAATACGTATTTCTTTGGATCAAAATCCTCTGCATTCACCTGGAATTTTCTTGTGGTGTACGAGAAATTTAACTCGGGTGTGTTTCGCGTGATCTCTTCTGGGATTGTGGGGTATCTCAATTTAAATTTTTTACTGAGAGACCTGAAGGCTAATGAGGATAGCCTGGGGAAGCGGAAGATGCTTGTCAGATACCAGCCCCCCGTTCTTCCGAGCTCTTTGAGTATGTGATCATTGAGGGCAAATGTGGAGAAGATGCGAAAGGATGGAATTCCGATGCGATCGGCTGCTGCCTTTCCTGGGAAGAAAAGTGCTTCGTAGATCAAGCAGTCATAGCCGCTGCCGATCCGCATCAGTGTCTTGAAAGCCGCTTGCCAGGAGTGAATGTCTCGCTGAGGGGGCCGCAGAGTGCTAGGATAATCGTCGTAGGCGATGAAATGGGCGCCTGTTGCTTCAATGCGCTCCTGCCAATCTGGGGAGTGTACATAGCCAACCTGATGACCAGCTTCTGTGAATGAGCGTGCGAGTTCAAGTGTCGGAAAAGTGTGGCCTGCAAATGGTAGATTGACCATGAGGATACGTTGAGGACCAGTCATGCATGTTCTCCAAGCGCCAGGTAATGGGGAATAACTGCTTGTGTGTCGCCGGGGAAATCAGTTGACCAGCAGAATCCCGAGGAACGCTATCGCTGCCACAAGCAGGGTCGAGAGTGCCGCCAGACCGAAGGGACGGATGCCGACTTTCAGGAGACTCCTGATTCTGACGCCGCAGCCCAGTGCGAACATGGCGGCCGCCAACAGCACGGTTTGCAGCGCGCTGCCTGCGTCCAGCACCGTCTTCGGCAGTGGAATAAAGGAGCGGAGCAGCACCATCGCCAGGAAACCGAGGATGAACGGAGGCACGATCGGGGGAAGTTTAGAACGAGAAGTCTGCTGTCCTGGCGCATCGGTCGCACGCTGAAGATGGCGTTGACGGATGCTCAGGACAGCGATCACGGGAGCCAGCAACAGAACGCGAGCCAGTTTCACAACGACTGCGACTGCCAGCGCCCCACCGCCGATCACACCCCCGATCGCCACCACCTGGGCGATCTCATGGGTCGAGCCGCCCGCCCATTTCCCAGCCGTCACGACATCCAGCCCGAACAGGCTCACCAGGAGAGGGACGAGGAGGATCATCGAAGTACCAAAGATCACCACCAGGGCCACCGCGGTGATGGTGTCCTCCTCAGCCCTGTCGTCTGGATCCGTCACCCCGGCCGCACCAGCCACAGCAGCGGCCCCACAGATCGAGAATCCGCATGCGACGAGCAGCGAAAGATTCGGTGGGACCCGCAGAAGCCGCCCCAGCAGGAGCGTCCCAAGCAGCCCGCCGGCGACAATGCACACAACCACCAGCAGCATCGGTGCCCCCAGGCCGGCGATATTGGTGAGGGAGAGCTGAAGCCCCAAGAATATGATGCCTGCACGCAGCAGCTTCTTTGCCGAGAAATCGACGCCGGGGGAGGTGATCTCCGGGAGCCGGAGGACATTGGTCACGAACATCCCCGCCACTATCGCGATGATCAGAGGACTGATGCCGGGAAGCAGCGCGTTGATGCCGTAGGCGGCACCAGCCGCGGCCAGGCACATGCCCAGCCCTGGAACCAGCCGTTTCATTCCCGTGGGGGCCTGGTTGGCAGGGGATGGCTGCGCAGGTTGCTGATACGTCATGCGTCCTATCATTCACCCCTTGTCAGAGACAATTGAATGAGGGGTGTCAACTGCAGCTTTGCAGTGCTGCGGCGATATGAGCTTCCGAGCGGGGCAGGGAACGGTCAGCATTCGACGACATTGACCGCCAATCCGCCTTCCGAAGTCTCCTTGTATTTCGAGAGCATGTCCTTCCCCGTCTGGCGCATCGTCTCTATCACGACGTCGAGGCTTACCGTGTGCCGTCCATCCCCCCACATGGCCATGCGCGCCGCGTTGATTGCCTTGCTGGCGGCGATGGCGTTTCGCTCGATGCAAGGAATTTGTACCAGGCCAGCCACCGGGTCGCAGGTGAGCCCCAGAGAATGCTCCATGGCTATCTCGGCTGCGTTCTCCACCTGACGGGGCGTCCCGCCGAGCGCCTGCGCCAGTCCAGCCGCTGCCATCGCAGAGGCCGAGCCGACCTCACCCTGGCAGCCGACCTCCGCGCCGGCTATGGAAGCGTTCGTCTTGATGAGAGAGCCGACGGCGGCGGCTGTCAGGAGGAAACCATGCACTGCGCGGCGTCTCTTCGCCGCGTTATCCTCCGTATCCGAGGCGGACAGACGGAAGGGGAAATGACCTTCCTGGTCTAGGGGCATGAAGCGTCCAAAGGGCAGACCTGACTCCGGGCAGTATGCCGTCAGAAATCCCAGGACAGCGGGAATCACGCCAGCTGCTCCGTTCGTGGGGGCGGTCACCACACGATGGCCTGCGGCATTCTCCTCGTTGACGGCCAGTGCGTAAAGATTGACCCAGTCCATCGCCCTCATAGGATCCGCGTGAGTGGCAGCCCATTCCATGCTGCCGTGGAGATCGCGCGGCTGGCAGGCCTCACGCTCACGTAACCGCGCAGCCAGTGAACCAGCGCGTCGCAGCACGTTGAGGCCACCGGGCAATATCCCCTGTTCCTGCAGACCTGCATCGATGCAGTCGAACATCGTGTTGGCGATCAGATCCAGGTAAGCTTCCACCTCTTCCTCGGGACGCATCGCCAGCTCATTCTCACGAACCAGCTGGGCGATGGACAGCCCCGAGGCATCGCAGGCAGCCAGCAGCTCTGAACTGGCACCGAACGGGTGGGGGAGCGTGGAACCGGGGGCCGTTCTGTCGGTGACTGCCCGGTCCAGCGGACGCACCTCGGGGGACTGCGTATCGTCGTTGGTCTGTTCCATGACGAACCCGCCGCCGATGGAGTAGTAGGTGCGTTGCAATAGCGGCTCATCAGCGGCGTCGCTGGCCGTGATAGTCAAGGCGTTCACGTGGTAGGGCAGCACAGTGCGTGGCACGAAGCGCATGTCAGAGGCCATGTCGAACCGGACCGGCCCGACTCCTGCCACCGGCAGCTGTCCCGAGGAAGCCAGAGCCGGCAGCAGGGACTCGACCGTCTGGATCGAGACCGACTCGGGAGAGTGGCCTCCAAGACCGAGGAGCACCGCCCGGTCAGTGCTGTGGCCACGTCCCGTCGCACCCAGGGAACCGAACAGGTCGACGGTGATGTGCTGGACGTCGCTGCCCTGTGGCAAAGTGGCCAGGTCCGCTACGAAAGCGACTCCAGCGCGCATCGGGCCCACCGTATGGGAGGACGAAGGGCCGATGCCAACGCGGAACAGATCCACCACTGACAGCGGACGCGGGGAACTTGACGAGGCCGACCTCGTCACTGATGCCGGGAACGCATGCATTCTGCAATTCTCGCACTTAGCGACGCTCAGGGCCAGAAAATCTGGCAGATCCTGGGAAACCGGTCTGAGGAATCGCCGATGCCGTAGTTCCTGGGCTCCCCACGTCCTCGAGGCGAGTCCGCCATGCTGGGTTAGACCCTGGCCAATGATGATGGGGGTTGCTGACGCCTCTGATGGGCGGGCAGAGTAGGTCTCCGAGAAACAGGCCCAAGATGTCCCAGCCGCCTCCACAGAGCTACGGCCCGAACCAGCCACAGGGATATGGCCCGAATGCGCCACAAGGGTGGAACAACGGACCCCAGCCAACGTTCTACGGATCGGGTGGCGGGGCTCAGCTGTCTGAGCCCAAGACGTCACCCGTGCTCGCCATCGCCACCATGGGCGCAGGAGCACTGGCGCTGGTGGGCAGCAGCGGGCCGTGGGCGGTGGTCAAAGCTTTTGGAAGAGAACAGTCAGCCACCGGCCTGCAGAGCGACGGATGGGGGGTGACCGCTCTCTTACTCAGCATCGGCATCATCGCTGTGGCAGGGGCGGTGGCTTTCGTGCCCGCGGTGAAGCAGCTGACCTGGCCGATGTTCGTGGTGGCCGGACTAGGATTAGTCAATCTGATCATCTCGATCGTGGTCGCCTCAAATGTCCAGAGTGTCAACGTGGTTGGCCTGGTGCAGGCTGGGATGGGCTGGGGACTGATCCTCCTAATGATCGCATCGATTGCCGTCATCGCTCTGGCGGTAGTCCAAGCACTTCAGACCCTCAAGGCCGCGAAAAACGCTCACCCATTCCCGCCCAGCTCCGGAGGGATGGGAAATCCGTACCAGGGTGGCGGGCAGCCCCAGGGATACCAGAATCAAGGGCCATCCGGGGCCCACTACGGGCCCCAAGGCTACCCCCACTGAATTGGCCCCAGAATGTGAGGCAGGCCCGGGTCTTCGCAAGGAAGACCCGGCCTGTCTCTTCCCTTGTGTTCAAGACGATCGTGGCTGATAAGCGATTGGGGTACACGGATACTGCGCCGATGACAATCTTTACCACGGCAACACTCGGCTGAGCTTCACTGATCCCCGGCGGGCTCTTCAGCCTGGATGGTCCCGATGGGTTTCAGGACCTCTTGTCCGGCGCGATCATTTTTCTTCCTGCTTACCGCCCTTCTCGCGGGGGTCGAGCATCAGCAGTAGCATCTTGCTGGGTTCCAGAGCCTCGACAGCGTGGGGGAGCCGGGTGCCGAAATGCAGCAGATCCCCGGGCACGAGTTCGACGCTCTGCCCGTCCGCATCGATACGCAACCGGCCTTCGAGCACCATGACAACCGCAGGCATGGCAGCAGTGTGTTCGCTCAAGGCCTCACCCTTGTCGAAGGAGAACAGCACTGCGCGGCAGGTTTCCGCATTCATGATCGTTCGGGACACCGTGGCTGCTTTGTTGATCTCGATCATGGGGGCAATGCCATGGACGTAGCTCAACACGGGGTTTGTGGTCATGATCTTCCTTTCAGGATCGGGAGGGTTTGCGGGCAACCAGCGCCACTCCGCACATTGATGACTCGTATGTGGTGAAGGTCTGCCGCATGGAAAGCACCCTGCGACGCAGATCCGGTTGGGCCACCAGGTTCTTGGCGATGCGCAGCACGCCAAGAACCCCTTCGTCCGCGAGGTTGCGGCCAATCTTCAACAGGGCCATGGGGGCAGTGCTGGTCCATTCGATGACGAGACCGTTGCTGATCAACAGTTCACTCCACTGCGCGAGGGTCAATGGGCGGGCATTGACGTGAATGGAACGTGCCAAGGCCTTGGAGATGTCCGAACCGATTTCTGGATCGATGTCGTCGGGCGCCAGCCCCAGCTCATGGATCGCGTAGAGGCCACCGGGACGTAGGATCCGGACCGCCTCGGTCACGATCCCGGCTTTGCCACGCGGACTTTGCATGGTGAGCATGGCCTCACCTATCACAGCGTCCGCACTGGCATCACCGAGACCCGTGTCTGCGGCATCCGCCTGCCGGCAGGAACCACCCACCGATTTAACCACCTCGTTGACCCGGGCCACCGCGGTGGCGTCACTATCAACCCCTACATAGGAGCGTGGAGCCGCTGCGATGATCTCCCGGGCAGTACGTCCTAGCCCCGGTGCAAGCTCCACCACATCCTTGTTGCCGAGAGAACAGCGGCCGAGCATGGCGCGTGTCAGGCCAAGCCCTCCAGGACGCAGTACCCGTTTGCCGGCACGGGCCAGCACCCAGTGTCCGGGGGCAGTTGCAGTGGGCCGGTGTGCGAAGGGGATGGAATCAGGACCGGTGCTCACTTTCGCAAGGCTATCATTGCCAAAAATTACCCTCTAGGGCTGCGTACACGGGCCAGTGCCCATGCCATCGCTCCGGAGACGGCGGCCAGGAAGGCCAGCAGGAGAGCGGCTGCGGGCAGCCCCAGCGACGCTCCCAGCCAGCCCGCCGTCGGGTAACCGATCAAATAGCAGGCATGACTCAGGGAAAACTGTGCGGCGAACACCGCTGGCTGTTCCTTTGCTTCACATGAGCGCCGCAGCAGGCGCGAGGAAGGCGTTGAGATCAAGGAGGTGGCCGCTCCCAGGAGGAACCAGATGAGATCCAGCACAATCCACTGCGCCACATCCTGGGACATGCCGATCGCGGCGGCGCTCAGTGCCAGCCCTGCTGGGAGTAGGACAGCTCCCGCCAGCATCACGGAATAGTCCCGGAGACGTTTGAGCACTGACGGTAGGGCGAGAGCCACCAGCATTGATCCAGCGCCATAGGTAACGAGCAGCCATGCCACCCCAGAGTCATCGCCGTGCAGATGGGTTTTTACCAATACGGCCGTATTCACCAGGACCATTGCGATCCCGCATGCAACAGACATGTTGAACGCCATCAGGCCTCTCAGTTCCGGAGTGCGGCCGAAGATGCGGGCACCTCGCGTCAACCGTTCCATGAAAGGCGCCTGGACATCGGGGACAGGCGCGGGAAGGCGCGCCCAGATAACCAGTGCGATGGATGCGACGAAACCGAGCGCCGTTCCCATGAAGAGGTTGTGGTAGCTCATGACCGTGAGCAGGACAGCGGCTAAGGCAGGAGAGAGTAGCGATTCAAGGTCATAGGCCAGCCGCGACAACGACAGCGCCGCCGTGTAGTCGTCCTCATCTGGCAATACCTGCGGGATGGTGGCCTGGAAGGCGGGGGTGAAAGTGGCCGAGGCTGCCTGGAGGCCGAAGATCAGCAGATAAATCTGCCAGGGGTCTGTGACGAACGGCAGGCATAGTGCCATGGCTGCGCGTACCGCGTCGGCGCCGACCAGGACAGTGGTCCGGGGGAGCCGATTCACCAGGGCGGACATCACCGGTGAGATGGTCACGAAGGCGATGATCCGGATTGTCAGGGCAGTCCCCATGACGATTCCTGCGTCATCTCCCGCCACCTCAACGGCCAGTAGCCCAAGGGCGACCGTCAGCAGGCCGGTGCCGATGAGTGCCAGCACCTGGGCGGTGAAGAGACGCGCGTAGGTGCGGTTGTGCAGTGCGGCCAGCATCACGACTTCCTGTGATGTGCCGGATTCTCGTCAATGGCGTGCTCAGCCTGGAACAGGGCGTCGGCCACCAGCTGGGGCGCGTGTTCGTTCGCGAGGCTGTAGAAGATGCGCTGTCCCTCCTGGCGGCTGGCGACGATGCGGGCGAGTCTCAGTTTGGCGAGATGCTGCGAGACGGCGGCGGGAGCCTTCCCAACGGCCTCTGCGATCTGCCCCACTGAGAGCTCGGAGCCCTGTAATGCAACGATGATGCGCACCCTCGTGGGCTCCGCCAGCATCGAGAAAACCTCCACGGCGAGGTCGATGTACTCGGGGTTGGGCGTCCCAGCACTGCTCTTATCTGCATTCATATGCAGATAATTACATGCGTGGATATGCGGGTCAAGGGGTGGGTCGAGGCCGAGCCCTGAGATTCTGTCGGTGAGGGCTGATATACCTGATGTGCGACGAAGGGAGAACGATGAGGTTCATCGCAACTGCTGACTGGCAGCTGGGGATGACGGCCCATTTCCTGGACGATGCCGCTCGCGCACGTTTTCACCAGGCCAGGCTTGATGCCGTCGTCGAGATCGGGCGGATCGCCGCTCAGCGTAGGGTCGACTTCGTCGTGGTCGGCGGGGATGTCTTCGAATCGAACCAGCTTGACCGCGGGATACTTCTACGCGCGTTCGAGGCGTTGCGTTCCTGTCCGGTCCCGGTGGTGCTGGTACCCGGCAATCACGACCCATTGGATGCCTCGTCCATCTACCGGTCCCAGGCCTTCAGCGACCGGTGCCCCTCCCACGTGACGGTTGCCCAGGATTCCAGCCCCATCAGCATCGTGCCTGGCACCGAGGTGGTGGCCGCTCCCTGGTTCTCGAAACGTCCGCACACCGACCTTGTAGCGTCGGCCTGTGCAGGCCTGGAACCGCCCGCCGGCGGCATGACTCGGATTGTGGTGGGCCATGGCGCGGTGTCCAGTCTCAACCCAGACCGGGAGTCGTTGGCCGCCATCGATGATGCAGCCCTTGCCGCGAGGATTCGTGAGGGCCTGCTCCACTTCGCCGTTCTCGGTGATCGGCATTCCGTTACCGAGGTGGCGCCCGGGATCTGGTATCCGGGTGCCCCAGAGGTGACGGACCGCCGCGAGACCGCGCCTGGCAATATCCTGCTCGTCGAGATCACCCATGGCATCCCAGAAGTCGAGGTGATCCGGACGGGCCGCTGGAGTTTTATCGTCGTGGAGGAGGAGCTCTCGGCTGCGGAGGACGTGGATCGTTTGATCGCTCGCCTGCAGGAGTTGCCTGCCAAGGAACGTAGCGCCGTCTGGCTGAAACTGCGCGGCACCCTCTCCGTCGCGGAGTTCGCGCGGTATACAGCAGAGCTTGCTGAGCTTGAGACGTTGTTCGCAAAGCTGACCACGTGGGAGCGTCACAATGATCTCGTGGTTCTTCCCGACGATCATGACTTCACCGATCTCGGACTCACCGGATTTGCATCCGAGGCGCTTCAGGAGCTGACAGCGGCAGCGGGCGACGATGCCACCGCCAGGGATGCCCTGGCCTTGCTCTATCGACTGGTGAGGGCAACAGCATGAGGATTCACCGGATCACCCTGCGGAACTACCGCGGCACCACCGAGCGTTCCGTGGAGTTTGCTGATGGCGTCACAGTCGTTGAGGGGCGCAACGAAGCCGGCAAGTCCACCTTGGTAGAAGCCCTGCGTCACGTGCGGATGCACAAGGCCAGCGCTAACCGGGCTGATATCCGGGCCACTCAGCCTGTCGGCCGTGAGGTCGGTCCTGAGGTGGAAATAGAGATTAGCACCGGCGGATACCGCCTCACCTACTGCAAACAGTGGATCAAAGGAAAGAAAACCGAGCTGCACATCACCTCTCCCAGGCATGAAGCGCTCAGCGGCGACGAGGCACATGAGCGCTTCCTCCAGATTATTGCCGAGACCACAGACGAAGGGCTCTTCGAAGCCCTCGAGGTGATGCAGGGAGATTCACTCGGGCAGGCCCAGCTGGCTCAGCTTCCTGCGCTCCGCCGGGCCTTGGACGTCGTGGGCGCCTCACATGAGGAACACGACGACCTTCTCGACATTGTCGAGAACGAATACCTCCGGTACTTCACCGCTACGGGCAGACCCAATGCGGAATACGTTCGTGCCCACAAGGAATTGGAAGATCTTGAGCAGGAGGTGAGAAACCTCGAGGAGGCCAGCAGGGAGATCGACTCCCTGGCTGAGAGGCATGCTGAAACCACTGCTGCCCGCCTCTCCAAGGAAGAGAGTCTGGGCCGGGCCAGAGAGCAGATCGCGGAGCTGGCTGAGGCCAGCCGCTCCCTGGATGAGCTTCGGCAACGCGTGGCGGAGGCAGACCAGCAGGTAGCTGATGCTGCTGTGGTCCTGGACGTGGCTGAGAAGCGTGCGCGCGAACGTGATGAGCTGAAGGGAATCGTCACTGAACTCGAGGATGCGCTGAGCGAAATGCGGATCAGAGTCAGGCAGGAGCAAGACGACCTCGCTGAGGCCGAGGCGGTCTGGGCTGCATGCCTCACGGGGGCACGGGGCGCGCAGGAAAAGGAGCGCACGCTCAGAAGGCACCTACGCGAGATAGCCCTCCGAGTTCAGCGTGCCAGGGACGCGGCGGAGCTCAAGGTGTTGAAGGCGCGGCTGGAAAAACTGGAGGAAGCCGAGCGCCGGCTTTATGAGGCGATGGCCACTCTGAGCGTCAACACGATTGATGATGAGCTCTGTCTTTCCCTGGAAAAACTGGAGGTTGCTGCGCGAGTCAGTCATGAGGCCTGGGAAGCGAGCGCCGCGAGCATTTCCCTCGAAATATCCAATGCGATCGTATTGGATGGGGAGGTTCTTGAAACTGGGGAATATGGCCCGGTCCCTGTCAAGGACCTGATCACGATTGAGGTGCCGGGTAGCGCATGCATCAGGATTTACCCGGGTGAGGGCACTGAGGATGTAGAGCAAAGAGCACGAGGAGCCGCAGATGCCCTGGCGGAGGCGCTCGCAGAGCATGGGGTCCCGGATGTCGCGGCCGCCCGCGTGGCGGCTAGGGAGCACGCGAACGCCACCCGGGAACGAGATGCTGCGTATGAGACGATCCAGGCATTCTCCGGGGATGAGGGCGGTGCTGAGCTGCGGAGCCGGGTTGATCTGCTGTCGGCGGTCCTTGAAGGTGCTGAACCTGGGGACCTGACTGCCCTGGAGAAAGAGCATGTCCGGATCGGTGAGGCGTGGGAGGCGGCCGAGGCCAGGGTTGAGGAAATCCGCGCGAGGCTGGAGACCAGGCGGGGTATTCAGCAATCGGCGAGGGAAAGGGGAATCCGGACAGAAGCGGAGATGCACAATCTTCAGGCCCGCCGTGACGAGGCCGGCGCCCGGCTTGAGCTAGCGCGCCAGGAGGCCTCCGACGAGGCGATTACTGCCGCTGTTGCGGATGCCGAGATCGTGCTTGAAAGCCGTAGGGCTGGGCAGAAAGCCGTTGCTCAGGCTCTTGAGGCCACCAACGCTCCGGCGCTGGAGTTCCAGCTCAGTAATGCCTCATCGGTCGTGGACCGGCTGGAGCAAGAATGCAAAGCCTTGGATGATGAGCTAGCCAGGCTTTCTGCGCTGCTTGAGGACCGGCTCGCCGGGGGAGCATACGATCGTCTTGCTGATGCGGCAGCGAGGCAGCGTCACGCCGAGACCAGCCATGCCTCTCGCCGGCGTGCCGCCGAGGCGGTAAACCTGCTCAGGCAGACGCTCAGGCGCCATCGCTCCGAGGCGCAGCTGCGCTACGTGGCACCGTTCAGGGAACGGATCGAGGCGCTGGGACGGCTTGTCTTCGGGCCCACCCTCGAGGTGGATGTGGCGCCGGATTTGAGTATCAGCTCCCGCACTGTGGAGGGGGAGACCATTGCCTTCGGGTCGCTTTCGAGCGGCGCGCGCGAACAGCTCTCCTTACTCGGCAGACTTGCCTGCGCGCAGCTGGTGCAGCCTGGGGAAGGTGTGCCGTTGATCATCGATGATGCCCTGGGCTTTGCCGACCCAGAACGCTTGAGGCGTCTTGGGGCTGTGTTGAACCGGGTTGGGGAAACCGTCCAGACGATCATTCTCACCTGCCAGCCGGAGCGTTTCGAACAGATCGGCACAGCTCAGGTGGTGCGTCTCTGATTCGGAGAGCTGACGCTGGCCGCGAAACTGACGGCGATACAGTCCGAGTGTGAATGTGTGGGACTGGCTTCGGTTCATCGGTGGGATCCTGGCATTGGTCGCGGCCGCTTTGCTTTTGCTGCGCCTGCACGGGGTTTCATTGCGCTGGCTGCCGGCCACCGCTGTGCTCCGGGCAGGCCTACAGCTTGCGGTGATCTCCGTGCTGCTGAGTGGGGTCAACCAATGGCCCTGGCTCGTGCTGGGGTTTGTTGCCCTGATGCTCGCCACGGCCTCGTGGACGGGAGCATCCAGGGCGGAAGGGCTACCCGGAGGGAGACGTTATGCTGTGGTCTCCGTCATCGCCGGAGGCATGTCCGCGCTGCTCCTGACACTCCTGCTGGGGCTGATATCACCCACTCCGCAGCATGTCGTGGCCATCGCTGGAAGCGTTATCGGAAACGCGATGAATATAGTCACCCTGACATCACGCAGGATCCGGACAGAACTCGACGCGCATCGCGGTGAGGTTGAGGGGTGGCTGGCTCTCGGAGCAACACCATCCCAGGCGACGGCCTGGCTCCGGCGAGACTCGGTGCGAGAATCCCTGCTGCCCAATCTGGACCAGACCCGTAACACCGGTTTGGTGACCCTGCCAGGGGCTTTCATCGGAGCGCTTTTCGGCGGGGCCAGCCCGGTTGAGGCAGCGACTTTCCAGCTGACCATGCTGTCGGCCATCCTCGTCAGCGCATCAGTCACCGGGACGCTGTTCTCAACCCTGAGTGGGCGCAATCCCGTGCTACCCGCACCACTGGAAGCCTGAGCCGCTGCGCAGCAGCTGTTGAAGAGTGGTGGCAGTATTCGCCTGTGGCAGACAGGCTCTCCGTTGAGGTGGATGACCTCCAGGTGATGATCAGCTGGAAGCAAATGCGCAATATCCGGTTGAAGGTGCTGCCGCCCCATGGGGAGGTTGCCGTCTCTGCTCCGCGGGGTGTGCCTGCGAGGCAGATAGCGCAGTTTGTGCGGGAACAGCGGGCATGGATTGACAGGCAACGGGCTCGCCTCAAGAGCGTCAGTCTCGAACAGGACCGTCTGGAGGATGGGGGAGCGGCCCGGCTCTGGGGCAGGTGGCATGCGGTAGAACATCATCATGGCGCCCGGGCCCGGGCCTGGGTGGCTGGTGATCGCCTGCTCTTGACTGGTTCTAATGATCTGGCCAGGGAAAAAGCCATCGCACGGTTCCGGCGGCAGGAGGTCGAACGTGTGGCCCGCCCGCTGCTGAGTTCCTGGGCAGCGGCATTGGGAGTCCCACAGCCCGCTGTCATCCGTTATCGCGCCATGCGGAGCAGATGGGGATCCTGCAATCAGCGGACCAGATCCATCACTCTCAACACGGCGCTGGCCCGGTTTCCTGCCGCAGCTCTCGAGTATGTGATCGTGCATGAGCTGGCGCACCTCCGGCACGCACATCATGGCCAGGATTTCTGGGCTCTCGTGGCAGCTGCGCTGCCCGATCATGCGGAGCGGAAAAAGCTACTCAGCGGACATGCCGCCTCATGACCTGCTGGCCCTAGATGCGCTACGATATTTTCTCGATAGCGAAGGGCCGGACGCGAGTCCACATCAAACCGGGAGCCTCATCGTGCGACGTCTTGCCGTTGTGTCTGTGATTTCGTTGCTGGCTATTTCCGGATGTAGCCGAGAAGTTCCTGTGAACAGCGAGCCGAGTCTTTCTTCCAATGAGGTTTCCACGACCCCCGCGACATCTGCTGCCACCCAGGCTGTGGAGCCCAGCGAGAGTGACGAGAGTGAGTCGTCATCACCCACCCCGTCGTCATCACCCACCCCCACACCCGAGCCGACACCGTCGGAGACTACGCCTGCGGCGCTGTTGTCACCAGGCGACAGCAGCGATGAGGTGAGGGCTCTTCAACACCGTCTTCTCCAGGTCGGCTGGTTCACGGGGCAGATATCAGGCGAATACGACGACAAGACAAAAGCCGCTGTCGAGGGTTTCCAGGCCAAGCGTGGTCTCCCCGTGCTCGGTTTTGTCGATCAGGCGACCATGGACAGCCTGGCCTCAATGACTCGCGAACCCACCCATGATGAGATGTTCAACGTCCTGAAGCCTGGTCCGGCGCTTATGTCCAAGGGAGCCACGGGAGATCAGGTCAAAGATCTGCAGGCCCGGCTGAAGCAGATCGGGTGGTTCAACCCGGATGTCGATGGAGAGTATGGCGAGACCACCATGGAGGCCGTGAAAGGTTTTCAGGGTAAACGGCAGCTTCCCGTGACGGGCGAGGTAGATCAGCGCACGCTTGACCGGATCAGCGCCATGACCCGCAAGCCCACCCAGGACGAGCTGAATAATGTGAAACCCTCGGTGAACCCCGCAGACGATGAAACAGGCCTCGACGCTCGTTGTCTTCAGGGCCGTGTGCTGTGTGTGTCGAAGGCGCAGCGCAAGCTGGTCTGGGTGATCGACGGACAGGTCCAGATGACGGTGGACGTCAGGTTCGGCTCGGAACTGACCCCCACTCGCAACGGGGTCTTCTCGGTCGGCTGGAAGTCCCGCGACCATGTCTCGACGATCTACCACACCCCCATGCCGTATGCCATGTTCTTCTCAGGCGGCCAGGCCATCCATTACTCCGCCGACTTCGCGAGTAACGGCTACAACGGTGCCTCCCATGGCTGTGTGAACGTCCGGGACAAGGGCGCCATCGCGTCGCTGTTCGACCAAGTGCGTGTCGGGGACAAAGTAGTGGTGTACACCGATTGATTCCAGGGGTGAACCCACCCCTGGGTCTGACGGCCTGGGGCTGCTCACCCGCTAGTGTTTTCCTTGCGGTTCTGTTAGTGAGTGAAAGGTGACGCACGTGGGTATTCCCCTTGCCATCACGCTGCAGGTGATTTCTTCGTTCCTCTTTGCCAGTGGGGCGACCCTGCAGCATCTTGGAGTGAAGTCCACGTTTGATCCCAAGGCCACGGCCTCTTCTAACCGCCTCACGCTGGTGGGGCTGCTGAAGCTGATGCTGATTCCCAAGTGGCTTCTCGGACTGCTGTGTGTGTTTGCCGGCGCGGGTCTGCATCTTTGGGCGCTGACCATGGCCCCGGTGGCGGTGGTGCAGCCGGTCGGCATCCTGGCGGTTCCGTGGTCGGTGATTCTCGCCTCCCGTATCCACGGGCATCAGATTCCCAGCCGGGTGTGGCGTGCGGTCTTGGTCACTGTGCTTGGCGTGGTTGGTTTCACCATCTTCTCGTCACTTTTTGCGAACGGCGAGAAACAGTTCGATTTCCTGCCAATCACCTGGTCGTTCATCGTGGTTTGCGTCGTCTGCGCGGTGCTGTCGTTCCTGGCAGCCAAGAAGGCTGCCCCCTGGGCGAAGGCGATGATGTGGTCCTCCGTCGGTGCGATCTTCTACGGCCTGGCCTCTGGGATGATGAAGGCGGCCATGAACATGGTGCAGTCCGGGCAGTTCCATCTGCTGCACCCCAGCACCCTTGCAGTCATCGGCTACATGCTCGCCTGCTACGGCCTGGGTGTCTGGATGATTCAGCAAGGCTACGCCTCCGGGCCAGCGGAAATCACCGTCGGCACCATGACCACGGTTGACCCTTTCGTCGCCGTGCTGTTCGGGTTGTTCGTCCTCGGAGAGGGTGCCGGGATGGGCCTTGGGCCGGCCTTAGGCATGATCATCTCGGCTGGGCTGGCCGTCTACGGGGTCGTCCTGCTTTCAAAGGACCACCCGGACGCTGTCGCCGAACGCGAGAAGGCCGCGCAAAAAACAGAGGCTGCAGCGGTCACGGAGGGCTGATCTCCAGGCCGGTGATGGCCTTGCCACCTCCCGTGGCGAGTATGACAGTACTCTTACCGCGGGGGGCCTTGAACTGGAAGGTGACTTCTGTGGGCTCGCTCGAGTCGACGATGACGGGGGATGAGTTCACCGGGTCGTAGTTCTTCATCGTGGTGTTCGACAGCAGATAGGCGTCGAAGGAGGCTGAACCCTCATTCAGGGTGATGCGGACTGTGACGTCGACGCCGTCATCCAGCCAGTCATGGGAGAGGACCTCGAAGGTCCCGCCACCATTCGCGTCGAAGGGCGCCGACTGGCTTCCAGCTCCCAGCGAGGAGGTGGCCACTGACGGCGCTGCCGAACCACCAGGACGGTTGGACGTCTCGTCCCGATCCGGGCTGAGGTATTGGATACTGAGGAAGATGGCAGCCACGATGGCGAGAGCCGCGACTCCGATCAAGATGTTACGCATCACTCCACTGCGTGGCTGCTGGTATGCCTCGATCTGGGTGGGTGCATTGAAGCTGTCCGGAGTGGGGGAGCCGAAAGGCTGCCGGGGATCGCGTCTATGCTGCTTGGGATCCTGCTGGGGATTGTTCTGCCATTGTGGAGCGCTCATGGTAGCTCACACCATACCCGCAGCTGCGTCTCACCTGATCCCTTGCCGGCGAGGCTTGGTGAACGCCCTCTATGCCCTCGCAGCCGATCGTGGTCGATACACGGTACTGGGCGTCCCTACTCAACAGATGCCGCCCCTGCCAACGCGGGCGTCTGGATGTACCCAGGCCAACACAGCTTTATCAATGGGTTTTTAACAATCGCCGTGGCCTGGCCTGAAACGGAGGATCGTGTTTGAGGATGCCCACCAAGATGATGTGAACACTTTCGAAGCCACCCTGCGCAGCTCTACAGATGAGGACCTTCTCTGCGTGCCTGGAATCTGCCTCGGATTCCACCCAACCGAATCCTGCGTTGTCCTTGGGGTTTGCGGAACGAGCGTGGAGTTCTGCGCTCGCGCTGATCTTGACTGGCTCGATGAGGGCAGAGCGGATCTGATCAGGCAAGTCGAGGCCGCAGCCCAGTCGCTGGAATCCTGCAACTTCGTGATCCTTGGCTACACGCGTTACCCCGATGAGAATTCCGAACGGTTGATCCGTCTGGCCCTGGAGATCCACGGGACAGTGATGGACGTGCTCATCGCAAGCCCGACCCGCTATTGGACCGTCACGCCACTGGGTCTGCAACCACCGGAAGGGTATCCATGGGATCCAGGGACCACCACTCTCGCGGCTGAGGCCGTCTACCTGGGCATACCGGTCGCCGCCAGCCGGGCGGAGGCTGTTGCCGAGGTGAGGGCTGCTGGGGAGCCAGGGGAGGTGGAGTTCCTGTCAGAACAGGCCTGTGACTACGTGTCCGACCTCGATGATGATCAGCGGCTGGAGCTCTTGAGAAGGCTCTTGACCTGTGGAGATCCACTGCTGCCCATTGAAGGCGCACAACTGGCTGTTCTGGTGTCCTATCCGGACATCGCGGGTGAGATCGTTGCAGGTCTGAGCCGTGAAAGCGCCGCGAGCATACGTCCTCGTCTCGCATACGCCAGGAGAACCTGCAGCGACTCGTATGTGCCTGACGTCCTGGGGTTATTGACGCTGGTCTGCTGGTTCGACAATCAGGGAGCACAGCAAACTGAGTGCCTGGAACAGCTTGAGGTGCTGGCACCTGAGCATCAGCTCCTGCCACTTCTCAGAGGGCTGCGTGCTCTGGCCATCAGACCTCCGTTTCGCTCCGCCCATACCCCCCAGCGGCCAAGGCTATTAGAGTGAGGACATGCGTTTCGTTGTGTGCGGAGAGGCCCTCATCGATTTGCTTCCGGGAGAGCAGGTTTCCTCGGCTGAAACCCGCTGGTCAGCGCTGTGCGGAGGCGGACCTTTGAACACTGCCCTAGCTCTAGCGAGGCTGGGAGAGGATAGTCATTTCCTCGGCCGCCTCGGTGGCGACTCCTTCGGTGCCCAACTTGAGCGGTATCTTCAGGACAATCATGTCGCCATGGACCTGGCCGTCCGGACGGCGGATCCCACCTCGGTCGCAGTCGTCTCACTCGACGCTGAGGGGAGGGCCTCCTACACGTTTCACTTCCAGAACACCTCGAATTTCGGTTGGCGCGCTGGTGAGTTTCCCGAACTACGAGAAAATGACTGGCTGCACTTCGGATCGATCGGGACCATCTCCGGTCCAGGGGCGCGAGCCGTGCTGAATTTCGTCAGATCCACTCCTGCCTCGCTCAGCTATGACATCAACGTGCGCCCGACGGTGCTTCCTGACCGTTTTGAGTACTTTCAGCGTGTCGAGCAGCTGATAGCTGCGGTCGGAGCTGGGGGTGGCATCGTCAAAGCCAGCGACGAGGACATCTCCTGGCTTGTGGATGATCCGGATCCACTTCCTTATGCGGAGGCCTGGTGTGCCGAGTACGGCTTGGCCCTGTGCATTGTTACGACGGGGCCTGACGGAGCTGTCGCGATCAAACCGGACGGGCGCCAGATCTGTGTTGCCGGCCACTCCATCGAACTGGTTGACACGGTGGGAGCTGGGGATACGTTCATGGCAGGTTTCCTCGCTGCCTACGCGAGGCGTCCGGATGAGGTGGAAAGTGCGCTTCGCTGGGGAGCCGCCGCATCCGCGCTGGTCTGCACCAGGCAGGGCGCCAACCCACCCACCCGGGCCGAGTTGGAAGAGTTCCTGTCCCCGCCCAAGCGATAGGAGTTCTTCAGCCAGGGTGAACGTGGCTATGCGGCGGGAACCTGCAATTCTTCCAAACGCGCGGTGAATAAAGCCTGGGGCGGATGAGGAGATATGGGGTCATACCAGCCCCTGTTCCCAGGCCTCACGTACCGCGGCAGCCCGGTCTGGCACGTTCAGTTTGGGGTAGATGTGGGTCAGGTGGGTTTTGACGGTCGCCTCGCTGATTCCTAGCTTTCTGGCAACTGCCCGGTTCGTCAACCCATCCGCCACCAATCCCAGCACCTCGATTTCCCGGTCGGTGAGTGCTAGATGTGATTCCGGGAGGTCAGCCGCAGGGGCCGCGGATGGCTTGGTCATCATGCTCAGGACAGCCTGTATCAGCTGTTCGCGTGGTAAGTCCTTCAGCAGGTAGCCATTGGCTCCAGCAGCCATTGCCCTGCGAATATCGCGTTCACTGTCGTAGGTGGTCAACACGAGAATCCGGATACGGGTGTCTTTCTCACGCAGCTCCCGGATCGCTGTGAATCCGTCGCCACCGGGCATGCGCAGGTCCATCAGCACCAGATCCGGTTTGCATTCATCAATGACGGTCATCGCCTCGGATCCGTTCCCGGCTTGCCCGACCACTTCGATGTTCTTCTCCGACTCGAAGATGCCAGCCAGCCCGTCACGGACGACCGGGTGATCATCCACTACCACCAGGCGTAGAGTCATGCTGGAACCACCGCAGTCACTGTGCACCCTCTGCCTGGCGTGCTGTCGATGCTGAAATCTCCTCCGGCCTCGGTGATGCGGTCGCGCATGCCAGGGATCCCGTGACCGGCGGCTGGAGCCGGATCGAAACCGATGCCGTCGTCAGTGATGCGGATGCGCGGTCCCTCTGCTGTGGCGTCGAGCCGCACCCATACTCTGCTGGCTTTCCCATGCCGGGCGACATTGGCAAGGGATTCCTGAACGATACGGACCAGGATCCCGTCGTTGGCGGAGGGAGCTGGGGCCGCGTCCGCATCCAGCTCCGTGACGATGCGGTTCGTACGCCCCCAGGTCCGGATGATCGCGTGCAGAGCTTCCGCTAGAGGGGTGGAGTCAAGCTGGTGGGGAGCTAGCGCCTGTACTGCCCGCCGTGCCTCCAGGAGACATTCCCGGGCCACCTGTTCGGCCCGCTGAATACGTTCGCGTGCGTTGCCATTCAGGGTCTCGGGGATGGCCTCTAACTGCCGGATGACACCAATGAGTCCTTGGGCCACCGTGTCATGTATCTCCCGGGACAGTCTTGCCCGCTCCTGCTCCCTGCCCATCTGACGTGCCTGGGCCATCAACTCCTCGTGCAGGGCCAGGTTCGCTTCGTTGGCTTTTGCTAGTCGCTCTGCTGTCTCCTCCCGGATTTGCACTTGGCGTTCATGTTCCCGGCTCAAAGCCAGCATGAGAGCGGCCACTCCGATATTGACCATAGCTAGCAAGGGCGGAAGCCAAGGCGTCATGGAGGCTCCTGGGATGCCGCCGGCCTGGCCCACGGCGGTCACCAGCCCCGTCGCCACGGTGGCGGGAACGAGAAAGGGTCCTGTGATAAGGCGTTGAATATCGAGATAACTTGAGAACACGTAGATGCACATGAATGGGTTGAGCAGTGAGGCGGCCAGGGTGAGCAGCAGATTGCCTGCCACGAAGACAACCGTCATCCGGTTGCCCCGGGCCAATGGACGGATGGCCACGATGATGCGGAGCACCAGGATCAGGGAGCTGGGCCATAGAGAAGTGAGCATGTTCTCCTGCTCGACTATCCGGTTGGTCAGGGCCCAGCCGGTGGCCAGCGAAATTGCCAGCAGTATCAGTGGCCCCCAACGGACGGCTCGTGCCTCCATCAGGCTTTTGGAGCTTTCCACCAGCCCATTTTCCTAACTGGGTGGCCACACCGCCATCCAACGATCGGACGATGGTGCAGCGCGCCCGAGGGTCCTAGTTTCGCATCATGACCACTGAGAAACGCCTGCATGGGCTGGATGCCGTTCGTGCAGGGGCACTGCTTTTAGGCATCGTCTTGCACTCGTTAATGCCCTTCACGGACATCGTCTGGATGATCAATGACTCTCAGCGCAGCAGCGTTTCGCTGCTGGCATGTGGAGCAATCCATCTGTTCCGGATGCCCTTGTTCATGCTGCTTGCGGGCTATTTTGGGCGGATGGTCACCTTGAGGCGTGGGCCGGGTAGCTACTTGAGGGATCGTGCGAAGCGGATCCTGTTGCCAGCTGTTGTCTTCTGGCCTTTCGTGGTGATTCCGCTTGGTTTTCTCTCCATGTATGGGGCCTCTGTAAGAGGACTGCCGGCCCCCACGCCCACAGAGCCGGTCTCACCACTGATGATGTTCACCCCGGGACAGCTGTGGTTTCTGCTGGTGTTGTTTGAACTGGTTGTTGTGGTGCTGGCGGCCAGGGCCCTGCTGCTCCGGTTCCTGGGTGCTGAGATCGCGGGAAGGACCGCCACCCGGATCGGAGAGGTGCTGTCACACCCGGCCGGCGTCCTACTTCCAGCCTCGACCCTTCTGATTGCCTTGATGATGCAAGGCAGGGATCCGGCAGGCGGAATCATCGCTCCGACGACGATCGTGCCGGAACTGGCCTCCCTAACCGGCTACCTGGGGGCTTTCCTGACTGGCTGGTTCCTGCATGCAGCAGCCGGTTCTATGCAGCGAGTCGCCAAGAACTGGCTTCCAATGCTGGCAGCCGGTCTTCTAATCACCGTGGTCGTATGGCTGCCGGGGCTGCCAACGGCCGTGCTCTCAGCCGTAACCGCCGTGGCGAGCTGGCTTCTCGTATTCGGGCTGCTGGGTGTTGGAATGCGTTTCCTGGACCGGGCACACTCCTGGATCCGGTATCTCGCCGATGCCTCCTACTGGATGTACCTGATGCACCTGCCCTTGCTGGTGGCGCTCGAGATCCCGCTGGCTGACCTGGCGTGGCCAGTACTTGTGAAACTCGTGATCGTGTGGGTGGTCTCCACCACAATCTTGCTCATCACATATGAGCTGTTGATTCGTCACACCTGGCTTGGCGCATGGCTCAATGGCAGACGCTATCCACGTACGTCACCGGTCTCAGATACCAGTCCTCGGGAGTCCCGGTCTGGGCAGCCGTGAGCCGCCCATTGGAGAAGCGGAACCGCATACTGAGTCGTCGCCAGCGACCTTGACCTGCTGGCGAGCCACGGTCCCGGAAGGGGAGAACCTGAAGACCAGGGTCTGGGCGCCAGAGGGGATCGCGCAGCCAGCGGGAAGACTGATATCTACCCGTGCCCTGCCCTCCGTAACGGTTCCGCCGCCGACCCTGGTCTCGCCGAGGAACACCTCAACGCTGTCGTTGGCGAGCGCTGGAGTCACCCTGGCAGGATCTTTCGGGGAATTTCCAGTCGCCGTCCCTAACAGGAAATCCACACCCTCACGAGCCTTAACGGCTCCTGAGGGCAGATCGAAGCTGAACGTCACGGTCTCGCCGTTACGGTTCAATTCGGTGGGTGCAGCAATGAGTGACAGGCCACGTTTGGCATAGCTCGGGGAGAGAGTCTGCTTGTCCTTCACCCAGCTGGTCCATGCCTCCAGATCGACGCGTCCTGTATCCCGGGTGTTGGCTCCCTTGGCCAGCTCCCGGAAATTGTCACCGCCTGCGATCAGGAAGGAGGTGGAACCTAGGGAATAGAGCCGGTCCGGGTCAAGGGGAACACCGCCGATGAAGATTGAGGTGATGCGATCGCCCACAGGACGTGACTCGTCATAGGTGTAGGAGACATTGCTGGATAGGCCAAGGCGCAGGAAGGGTCGTGAGGGGATCTCGCCCCTGGCATTGCGCTGCCATTGCTGTTCCAAGACCGTTTTGAACTGGGTTCCCGTCAACCGGGTGGTCAGCAATGTGTTTGCGAACGGCAGGGTCAGCGCTGCCTCCTTGTAGGTGATGTCACCGGAGTCAAAACTATCGCGCGTTCCTCCGGGGTTCTGGACGCCGATGAAATACGGATCCCCATTGCCCAGTACCTCATGGAACATCTGAGCCACCAGGTTGCTCATGGGGGATTCCACATCCCGGACATCAGAGTTACCGGTTGGGGTCGAGATGGCTGCGGTGGCCTTGCCGATCACAGTGGTTCCGATCTCGTCGGCCCTGGCTACGGCTGCGGAGACGATACCGGAGATCCGCTGGATACGCGGGAGGCTGTCGTCGGCAACTCCAGGGTCGATCTCAATTGCGGTGTTGGAGACTCCACAGAGCGTCCCAGCCGAGGTCACGCCGGCCCGAAGCTCATTGATTACGGTCCCATATGAGCCCGCCTGGGTGAAGAGCTGGCCCTTGGCGTTTGTCCACGAATACCTCTGATGGGTGTGACCGTTCAGCACGACGTGAACCCTGGAGTCTATGCCCGTCCACATCTTGTGAAAGTTCGGGCTGGCCTCGGCCTGTTCGTCACCGGTGCTGTTTCCGTCTGGCGCTCCCTCGTGGATGGAGGCAATGACCAGGTCGGTCTCTGGGGGCAGCTGAGCGACGGTCTCGTTCACGGCCTCCACCGGGTCGCCGATGGTGAGGCCGGTGATTCCTGCGGGGGAGACAACAGATGACAGATCACCGGTGACTGCCCCGATAACCGCGACATTCAAGTCACCCACTTTAAAGGTCGTGTATGCCTTGAGCGGAGAGGCCACCTGTCTGGTGCCTTTCGCGTAGACATTCGCCCCAAGCTGCTCTATGCCGTTCAAGGAGGTATTCACCCGGCCGGCGAGGTCGGCCCAGCCTTTGTCGAACTCATGGTTTCCCACGGTCTGCACGTTGAGGCCCACTGCTGACATCACCTTCAAGGTGGGGTTGTCATTGTCTGCCATGGACTCGAATGTTGAGCCGCCAATGTCATCTCCGCTGCTGATCAGCGCGACGTTCGCCTCTCCCTGGACAGATCGTGCTCTTTCCACAGGGGTGAACAGCGCTGATGCATTTCTCAGCCGCCCATGGAAGTCGTTGTAGGTGAACAATGAGACGTTGTGGGAAGGCGTGCAGCTGGCGGGATCGGCTGCCGCGTGGGAAGGCGTGATGAAAAGTGTCCCAAGACCCAAGCAGAGAGCCATCAATCCGGTAGGTAAGTGTTTCCTTGGCAGGGTCATGGGTAACTCCATATGTTTTTCCGGCCCGACGCTGTTGTCGAGATTCCTGGGGACAACCCTTAGGCACGCACTTTGCAGCAGTCAAGGAATTGAATCGTTGTTAACCCAAGATTTACCTACAGCGCATCGTGGTGAGAGTTTCCAACAGGTTCCGGCACCCTTGGAGGATCGGCCCCAGCCCTGCCCAGAGTGTTGGCATGGGGAGTCTCACAGATCAGCAGCAGATTGAGCGGGCGCGGCTGGCGCTCGTGGCCTCCGGGCAGGCCCCGCTCGGCGCGGCGCGGCGAGCGGATGACATCTCGACCGAAAGTGACCCGCCTGCGCAAGCGGGGGAGGAAACACCCGAGGCCAAGGCACGCACAGGCTGGCGGCGGCTGGTCATGCTCGGCCGCGAACATGTTGTCGTGGTGATAGCGCTGCTGGCCTGTGGCGTGCTCATCACCTTCTATGCCCTGGGACAGAGCTCCGCCACAGAACTGCCGGCCAGCTCACCCAGCATGATCTCCACCTCAGGGCCTGCACTGTCAAGTAGTCCCGAGGTCTCCGCCAGCCGTGGTGTGCTAAGAGTTCATGTGCTGGGAGCGGTGGCCAGGCCTGGGGTGGTCTCCGTCACTGAAGGAGCAATCGTGCTGGACGTGATCGAGGCCGCGGGTGGGCTGGTCTCCGGGGCGGACCCCGGTGAACTGAACCTGGCGGCTCCCGTACGTGACGGGCAGCAGATCATTGTCGGCACCTCAGCCTCGCCACGTGGGGAGGTTGTGGAGCCGGGAGGCGGTGTGGCGACGGAATCGGGCTCAAGTTCTGGGGCAGGGCTCGTGAACCTGAACCGTGCCACCTCGCAGCAGCTGCAGGAACTCCCCGGGGTGGGACCCGTCTTGGCTGAGGCCATCGTCAAGTGGCGGACCGACAACGGGTCCTTCACAGAGGTCTCTCAGCTACGGCAGGTCTCGGGGATCGGCCCGAAGGTTTTCGAGAAACTAGCGCCGTTGGTGACTTTGTGAGCCGCCATGACTGGCGCCTGGTTCCCCTGGCAGTGGCAGCCTGGATAGGCTGCTGGGCAGGGACCTCGGGATGGCGGCCAGCCACGGGGCTGTTGTGCGCTGGTATCGGTGTGCTCGTGGTCTGTGCCCTACTGCTGCGGAAGATCTGGTTCGATCTTGCCGTCTGTGTCCTGGTCGTGGCCGCGGTTCTGGCTGGGGTGCGCTCCTCAGCGGTCCACGAGGGTCTTCCCGCCAGGTGGGCAGCCGAGGAGCCACTGGGGTCAGCGCTGATCAGGCTGGAGGGGGAGCCGGCCCTGACCCAGCACTCAGGGCGTACCTTAGCGATCGCCAGGGCGACGCTGCTGGAGCTTGAGGTGAACCGGCGGAGCCTGAGCACGTCGCAGCCGGTCCTGCTACTGGCAGGTGACCAATTGGCAACGGAGCTGATGGACATCGCGCCAGGAGCGGTTTACAGGATCTTGGGGCGATTGGGTTCCTCGGAACCTGAGTCCCACGAAGCCCTCGTTGTGAGGGTGACTAGAATTTCCGGCGAAACCCGGGCGCCCGACTTCTTCAATGCTTTGGTGACCGCGATCCATGCCGGCTTGCGCGAGGCCGCATCCCACTCCCCACCCGAGCAGGCGGCTCTGGTGCCGTCGCTGGTGGTCGGAGATCGCAGCGGGATCACGCCGGAGCTCACTGATGTCTTCCGTGCCACCTCGCTCAGTCACTTGCTGGCGGTCAGCGGTTCCAACCTCACGCTGCTGCTTGGGGTGCTGCTTTTCGCCACGCGTTTCATAGGCGTCAGGGGTTGGGCGGTCCGCGGAGTTGCCGCTGGGGGAGTGGCTTTGTTCGTGCTGGTGTGTAGGGCCGAGCCCTCTGTGCTGCGCGCAGCAGCCATGGGGCTTGTGGCCTTGCCTGCGATGGGAATCGGGCGTGGCAAAAGCAGCGTCCGCAATCTCAGCGTCGCGATCCTCGTTCTCCTGCCGCTGGATCCCTGGCTGTCCCGCTCCTGGGGTTTTGCGCTTTCCGCGGCAGCGTGCCTCGGCATCAGCGTCGGTGCAGGACCGATGGTCAAGAGCATGGGCTCATGGGCGCCTGGATGGCTTGCCGAGGCCATTGCTGTGCCTCTGGCCGCTCAGCTGGCCACACTCCCGCTGACAACGGCGCTTTCGGGCCAAGTGTCGGTGGTTGGGGTGGTCGCGAATGCGCTGGCGGGTCCTTTCGTCGGGCCTGCCACTGTGCTGGGTCTCGTGGCTACCATCTTGACCTGGGCGCCACCGGCTGCTGCCCTGGTGGCCTGGCTGGCGGGCTGGGTGGTGCAACCCATCCTCTGGATAGCTCATTGTGGCGCTGCGATGCCGGGTTCAGTCCTCGAATGGCCCACGACACCTCCCGGGATCATCGCCAGTGTTCTGCTGGCTGGGGCTGTTGCGGTGCTGGCCTGGGCAGCACTCCGGCGGCGGGCAGGAGCCCTGTGCCTGATCCTTGGCCTGCTGGTCGCCGGATGGCTACGTCCGGTTCCTCTGGACTGGCCGGGGAGATGGCAGGTTGTGTTCTGTGATGTCGGGCAGGGAGATGCGACGGTGTTGCGTGCTGGTGATGCAACAGCCGTCCTTGTGGACACCGGACCCGAGCCTGCCCCCACCATCGCCTGCCTGGAATCCCTCGGGATCAGGCATATCCCGTTGCTCGTTCTCACGCATTTTCACGCGGACCATATCGGGGGCGCCGAGGCCGTCCTGTCCCGGTTCCGGCCCGAGATGGTTCTGGTGAGCCCGCTGCGCTCCCCTGGGATGTCTGCCGCCTCAGTTGACGCCGCAGCGGAGGCCTACGGGGCGCGTGTGATCGTGGCCGTCCCTGGGCAGAGCATGACTGTTGGGGAGGTTGGATGGGTCACCGCATCGGCATGGCAGCCAGGCGGTACCTCGGTGGCGGGGGAGAGCGAAAGCTCCGTGGAGAACGACTCCTCCGTGGTGGGAGTCGCCGATGTCGCAGGAATGCGGGTCTTGCTTCCTGGGGACGCGGAGCCTGGCGGTCAGGAGCAGGCGATACGCAGGGCCCGTGATCTGGGGATCTCACTTAGTGCGCATGTCCTGAAAATTCCCCACCATGGCTCTTCCCGGCAGGCTCCGGAGTTCCTCGCAGCCTCGGCGGCTCAGCTGGCGGTTGCGAGTTGCGGGCAGGGCAACTCCTACGGGCACCCCAGCTCCAAGACCTTGACCAGAGTGGCGGCACTCGGCATGGCTGTTGCCCGCACCGACACGGATGGCAGCGTAGCGGTCTCACTCGAAGCCGGGAAACTCAATGTACGCCGCTGGCGTGGCTGATGTCGGAGCCAGCTGGCATGCTGGGCGGGTGAACAGTTTCGGACACACCCTGCTAGTCACCGGTTCTGAGTCGCTGCTTACCGCCCGGGCCATCGACGGCAGGCGCCGGGCCGCGCTGGAGGAGGAACCTGAGGCCGAGGTCAACCGGATCTCGGGTGCCGAGCTGGCCGATTCCATGCTCTCGGAGGTGACGGGAGGCTCCTTGTTCTCCAGCCATATCATCGCCATCATCGACGACATTGGCGCCACCCCGCCGGATGTGGTCGATGCGCTCGTGGCCTTGGCGAAAGACCCAGGGGATGAGTTGTGCCTGATCCTTTCCCACGAAGGTGGCAACAAGGGCCGCGGGCTGGCAGACAAACTGAGGAAAGCCAAGATCGAGACGGTCAGCGTCGCTGCCCCCAAGCCGTGGGAGCTCCCGAGGTTCTGCGTGGAGGAGGCGCGTTCCCGCAAGGTGAAGCTCTCGCAGGAAGCGGCGGGTGTGCTTGTGGCGGCGGTTGGAAATGATCTCAGGGCACTCACCTCAGCCATAGCCCAGCTGGCTGATGATGCTGGTGGCGCGCCGGTCGATGAGGCACTGGTGCAGAAATACTTCGCGGGCCGTGCCGAGGTGACCTCGTTTGCGGTGTCCGATGCAGTCCTGGCAGGCAACACCTCGCTGGCTTTGGAACGTCTCCGCTGGGCTCTTGGTACAGGGGTCGCACCGGTGTTGATCACCTCGGCCATGGCCGGGGCATTTCGTGGAATGGGCAAATACCTGGAAGCGCGGGGAAGTGGTGCTGATCTTGCCCGGCGTATCGGTGTACCGCCGTTCAAGCTGAAGGAGTACCAGCGCACATCCCGGAAGTGGCAGCCGGCGGGTGTTGCGGCGGCAATCGGGATCATTGCCCAGGCTGACGCCGACGTCAAAGGTGCCGCCACCAACCCGGACTATGCCCTGGAACGCATGGTGCTTGGTGTCCTGCGACAGAAACGGGCCTAGGTGTCGTGTGGTGTGAGTTCGCCGGTGTTTTTCGGCCTCGGATGCGGCGACTCGTTTCGTTCACCTCGCTCACGGTACGCCCAGTAGCGTTTTGCTCGGCTGCCTTGGCACAGCATCCGCCCCGGAACCGCCTCCCACTGGCAAACTCCCACCACACGACACCAGCCTCTGATTCACCAGGCTGGATCCTCAATGCTTCCTGTACAGTTTTTTGGTCTGGAACACCGGCTCGCAGGTTACATACGCCCCCAGGCTTCGCAGAATGGCCTCATCGACTGGGCCGAGAATCACCGTGGAATGGACATCACAGCCGCGGATGTTGTGGAGTTCCGCCAGGGCGCGGCGCGCGAAGTCGCTATGTGTGGCACTCACCGACAGGGCGATTAGGACCTCGTCTGTGTGGAGACGCGGATTCTGGCTGCCCAGATGCTTCGTCTTCAACGTCTGGATCGGCTCGATAGTCTCAGCCGCCAGCAGCTTGACCTCCGGGTCGATCCCGGCGAGTGCTTTGAGGGCGTCAAGCAGCATGGCCGAGCAGGCACCCAGCAAGGGTGAAGTCTTGCCGACGATGATCTGGCCGTCTGGAAGCTCGATGGCAGCGGCGGGTGCCTTCGTTGTCCGCTGCTTCTCCAATGCTGGACCTACCACGGGCCTATCCTCGCGGGAGATTTGCAGTTTACTCATCAGCAATGCGATGCGGTCCGACTGGACCGGCTCCGTCTGGTCCCGGTGCTCTGTCGCGAGGGCTTTGAAATAGCGGCGGATCACCTCCTGCCGAGACGCCTCCTGGCACACCTGATCGTCGCTGATGCACATCCCGGCCATGTTGACGCCCATGTCGGTGGGTGACTGATATGGGGACTCGTCGAGCAGCTGTTCGAACAGCCGCTTTAACACTGGGAAGACTTCGATGTCGCGGTTGTAGTTGACCGTCTGCTCGCCATGGGCAGCCAGATGGAAATGGTCGATCATGTTCACGTCGTCCAGGTCAGCGGTTGCCGCCTCATAGGCGATGTTCACGGGATGGTCGAGGGGTAGGTTCCAAATCGGGAAGGTCTCGAACTTCGCATAGCCGGAGCGAATGCTGCGCTGATGGTCGTGGTAGAGCTGTGACAGGCAGGTGGCCATCTTGCCTGATCCCGGGCCGGGTGCGGTCACGACCACCAGGTCGCGTTCAGTCTCGATGTAGTCGTTGCGCCCATACCCGTCGGGGGAGACGATACGTGCCACGTCATGTGGGTAGCCGGGAATCACATAGTGGCGGTAGACCTTGATGCCGAGCCGATCCAGTTTCCGCCTGAAGGCCGCGGCCTGGCGATTGTCATTGGACCAGTGGGAGATGACGACACTTCCGACATAGAGACCGTAGGAGCGGAATGCATCGATGTGACGCAACACGTCGTCCTCGTAGGAGATACCCAGATCCGCTCGCACCTTGTGGCGGGAGAAATCCTGGGCGTTGACTACCACCACGATCTCCACCTCGTCGGCGAGCCCAGCCAGCATCACGATCTTGTTGTCGGGGGTGAAACCAGGCAGGACGCGGGAGGCATGCATGTCGTCGACGAGTTTCCCGCCAAACTCCAGGTAAAGCTTGCCCCCGAACTGGCGTCGCCGGGCCTCGATGTGCTCGCCCTGAAGCGTCAGATACTTTTCCCTGTCGAATCCAACTTTGTGCATTTCTCCCCATTCGTTGTGACTGCCGAAGCATACGCGAAACAGCGCCCAGACCACCGAGTGGGTCCGGGCGCTGGCTTACCGGTTCGGCTATGGGTCAGTCGAGGGCGTTGACGGTCAGACTGATGGCCGACTTGCGGTTGGCCGCCTGGTTGGCATGGATCACACCTTTGCTGACAGCCTTGTCTAGGGCGCGATTGGCGACCCTGGAAAGCTCGATGGCCTTGGCCTTGTCACCCTCGGCGACGGCAGTGCGGAAGTTGCGAACATAGGTGCGCAGCTGAGACTTGACAGCCTTGTTGCGCTGGCGCGCTTTCTCGTTGGTCTTGATGCGCTTCTTCTGGGACTTGATGTTTGCCACTTGGGCTTGCCTCGCTAGTCTGGTTACTCGGTTTGGGCGCGTCATTACGACGCGACAGTCCAGACTAGCGGAGCCTGGGTAGAGCCGCCAAATTTCTGGCCGTGATCCTGCGGGCCGGGTCGTGCTCGTGTCCTGAGGGTCGCTCGTGAGAAGATAATTCGTCCCGCTCCCGGCTACAAGGAGGATGGATGCCAGCACCCGGCAGGACCGATCCGGCGATCATCCGCAATTTCTGCATCATCGCTCACATCGACCACGGCAAATCCACTCTCGCCGACAGAATGCTGCAGCTCACCAAAGTGGTCGATGAACGCGCCATGCGAGCCCAGTACCTGGACCGCATGGACATCGAGCGTGAGCGCGGCATCACCATCAAGTCACAGGCGGTGCGGATGCCATGGACAGTCGACGGGACCGAGCACATTCTCAACATGATCGATACCCCGGGGCACGTGGACTTCACCTACGAGGTCTCGCGCTCCCTGGCGGCCTGCGAGGGCGCGATCCTGCTGGTGGATGCGGCCCAGGGCATCGAGGCCCAGACGCTCGCCAATCTGTACCTGGCCCTGGAGGCCAACCTCCACATCATCCCGGTCCTGAACAAGATCGACCTGCCCAGCGCCAATCCGGAGAAATACGCCGCTGAACTGGCCGGGATCATCGGCTGCGATGAGCCGGAGGTGCTCAGGGTCTCTGCCAAGACCGGGAACGGCGTCGCCGGCCTACTGGACCAGATCGTCGCCCAGATACCGGCTCCCGTCGGTGACCCCGAAGGCCCCGCGCGGGCCCTGATCTTCGATTCCGTATACGACACCTACCGCGGTGTGGTCACCTACGTCCGCGTGGTCGACGGGGAACTCAGCCATCGTGAACGCATCCTCATGATGTCCACCAAGGCCGAGCATGACCTCCTCGAGGTGGGGGTGATCTCCCCGGAGCCGAAGAAAACCGATTCGCTGGGCGTCGGCGAGGTGGGGTACCTGATCACCGGTGTCAAGGACGTACGTCAGTCGCGGGTGGGTGACACCATCACCGGGGCCAGTCGTTCTGCCGCCGAGGACCTCGGCGGCTACCGGCATCCCAACCCGATGGTCTACGCCGGTTTGTACCCGATCGACGGTGACGACTTCAACGAGCTACGTGAGGCTTTGGAGAAACTCCAGCTCAACGACGCGGCTCTCACTTTCGAACCAGAGACCTCGGGGGCGCTGGGCTTCGGGTTCCGTGTCGGTTTCCTCGGTTTGTTGCACATGGAGATCGTCCGTGAACGCCTAGAACGCGAGTTCGGCCTGGACTTGATCTCCACCGCGCCCAACGTTGTCTACCGCGTCGTCATGGAGGACGGCACCGAGCACACCGTGACCAATCCATCGGAATATCCCGAGGGCAAGATCTCCGATGTCTATGAACCTGTGGTGCGTGGCACGATCCTGACCCCGGCTGAGTACATCGGGGCCGTCCTCGAGCTATGCCAGATGCGGCGTGGCGTTCAGCAGGGCCTCGACTACCTGAGCGAGGACCGGGTTGAGATTCGCTACACCCTGCCGCTGGCTGAGATCGTCTTCGATTTCTTCGATGCCCTGAAGTCACGTACCAAGGGCTATGCGTCTCTTGACTACGAACCCGATGGTGAACAGGTGTCTGATCTGGTGAAGGTGGACATCCTCCTGCACGGGGATCCCGTCGATGCCTTCTCGGCAATCGTGCATAAAGACAAGGCCTACTCCTATGGCCTGATGATGGCCGGCAAACTCAAGGAGCTCATCCCGCGCCAGCAGTTCGAGGTCCCAATCCAGGCGGCCATCGGGTCGCGTGTCATAGCCCGCGAGACCATCCGCGCTATGCGCAAGGACGTCCTGGCGAAATGCTATGGAGGCGACATCTCCCGGAAACGCAAACTCCTGGAGAAGCAGAAGGAGGGCAAAAAGAGGATGAAGATGGTCGGACGCGTCGAGGTGCCTCAGGAGGCCTTCGTCGCTGCCCTTTCCACTACCCAGCCGAAGAAATAGTCCTGCTACCGCAGGCCGGAGGTGGTCAGTCCCTGGATGAGGAAACGCTGCAGGAACAGGAAAACCACCAACATGGGCAGGATCGTGATCAGCGATCCCATGAACAGCTCCGGGTAGCGCACCCCCTGGCTGGTCATGAACTGACTCAGCGCGACCTGCACGGTACGCGTGGCATCCCGGCCGACCAGTGAGGGCCACAGGAACGCGTTCCACGACCCGATCAGCACGATGGTTCCCACCGCCGCGATGGTTCCCATCGAGTTCGGCACCACGATTCTCCAGAAAGCCGTGAACGGGTTGCACCCGTCGACCAGCGCCGCATCCTCCAGCTCGATGGGGAAGTCCAGGAAGGCCTGCCGGAACAGGTAGGTGGCGAAGGCCGAGAACATCCCCGGGATCACCAGCCCCTGGAATGAGTCAATCCACCCGAACTGGGCGGTGATGATGAACATCGGCACAAAGGTGGTGGCTGCCGGGACCATGAGGGTGAACACCGTCAGAGCGAACACCACCTTCGCCAGCCTGTGATTGAACCGGGCCAGCGCATAGCCGGCCATCAGCGAGACGACCACTGTTCCGGTCGTCTGCAAGGCCGCGACGACAGCCGAGTTCAGAAGGCCCCTGCCCACGCCGGTTGTGTCTGAGGCCAGTAGCGAATCCAGGTTTGCCAGCGAGAGCTGGTCGGGTAGCCAGTTCCAGCGAGTCGATGTGATGTTGGAGTTGCTGGAGAAAGCGTTGCGGATGATGACATAGAACGGGATCAGGAAGAACAGCGCCAGCACTGTCGCGACCCCATAGCGCAGGGCGGTCACGAATCTAGATGACCTCATCTGTTTCTCCTCCCCAGCACCCAATTCTGGAACAGCCCGAATACCACGATGATGCTCGCCAGGATCATCGTCCCGGCACCCCCAACCCCCAGGTCCTGCTGCCCGCCCCCCAGGGCGGTCAGGTACAGGTGTACCAGCGGTGGACGACCGTAGGGCGGGTAGGAGCCGATGGAGCCCAGCAGGTTGTAGAACTCGTCGAAGGCCTGGAAGGCCCCGATCAGCAGAAGCA
>ERZ773076.75-NODE-75-length-56332-cov-5.711498_pt1 | contig 56332 bp, 48 predicted proteins | sample MGYA00580613_ERZ773076 | MGnify/ENA primary metagenome ERZ773076 (study PRJEB29015, sample SAMEA2738005) | human oral metagenome | biome: human oral; feature: human-associated habitat; material: dental | place: China | collected 2057 ...
GGACACCAGGTTTTCATCCTGGCAATCCGGGTTCGATTCCCGGTAAGGTCACCAAGGTAGTTACTGATCGCTGGAGTAGAGCAGGAATCTCAGCAATCACCCGTCTGGGTGATTTTTACATTCAGATGTATGGTGAGGTCTGCGCTAAATTATCATATTAAAATTACGTCACGATGAGACCCTGCCGGATAAACTTCTTGTAGCCAGAGATCTTTGCAGGAAGGCTCCGCTCAGTCGGGCTGCCACGATCGATAGATTAATGTAGTATAGTTCACAACACTCTCTGGTAGAATGGTGCTGAATAGTGCTATAATACCAAGAATGAATAACACAATTTTTAAACGTACCAAGATATTGGCGACGATTGGTCCTGCGACTATGAGTCAAGAAAAAATTTCACAACTTATGGAGTCAGGTGTCAATGGGTTTCGTCTTAACTTTAGCCATGGTGGTTATGATGAGCGCCTCGAGCAAATTAACTGGATCCGGACTGCGAGCCGCCAGCAGGGCAAGCCGGTGGCGATTTTGCAAGATCTACAAGGGCCAAAGATTCGCCTTGGCATTCTCAAAGATAATATGCTGGCAGTCAAAACCGGTGATATGCTAGTGCTTGATTCGGCGATTCAGGAGCACGATGGTAGCTTCAACCTACCGGTCCAGTACAACTTGGCAGAAAAAATGAAGGTCGGTGAGCCACTGTTTATGTTTGATGGGAAAATCCGGTCGATTGTTCGCGAGATTACTGGCCCGACTGCTATCAAAGTGGAGATTCAGAATGACGGTTTCTTGATGAGCCGTAAAGGATTGAACCTGCCAGATACTGATTTTGGCGGTGATATTTTGACTCCAAAGGACCTCGCTGATATTGAGTGGGCGTCGAGCCAGGACTTTGACTATGTAGCGCTGAGTTTTGTGCAGTCGGCTTCTGATATTGTTGATCTGCGGCAGCGGTTGTTGAGCTTTGGCTCAGATGCCCAGATTATTGCCAAGATTGAGACAAAGTCGGCTATCTCAGAGGAAAATCTGGAAAAGATTGTCAAGTTGAGTGATGGTGTGATGGTCGCCCGTGGAGATTTGGCGGTCGAGGCGGGAGCAGAGATTGTGCCAGTGGTACAGCGGCGGATCATTGCCCTGTGTCGCAAGCACGGTAAGCTGGTCATCGTGGCGACCCAGATGATGGGTAGTATGGTTGATAATCCTGAGCCATCGCGGGCTGAGGTGAGTGATGTCGCCAACGCTGTGATTCAGGGGGCTGATGTGGTGATGCTTTCGGATGAAACTGCCAACGGTAAATATCCAATCGAAACAGTCAAGGCAATGCGTAATACCATTCTGTACACTCAGGAGCATAGCAATGTGATGGCGGTCGAAAAGGATGAGGCTCGCCGGAAGACTGACGCTATTCTGAGCTATACTGCCGCCCAGCTGGCCAAAGAAATTAATGCACGAGCTATCATCGCTGCGACGAGTACCGGAGCAACCGCTGTGCATATTGGTGCCTTTCGGCCAAACATGCCGATCATCTGCGTGACTGATAACCCAAAGACTGCTCAGAAACTGGCACTTAATTATGCATCGCGACCATACGTGCGGCCAAATAGTGTCAATGCTGCAAATCAGCTAGCAGATGAACTAAAAGCGAATGGCTACTTCGGCGATGACCCAGCAACAGTAGTGCTTGTCAGTGGTCATGGGCTTGAACCGGGTCAGACTGACAATATCCAGGTGAGGACACTGTAGCGAGAGAAGGAAAAGTGGGTGGGCAGATTTTTTAAGCAGACAATTCATGATGTTGATATACGTCACCGGACAGTCTTGGTGCGAGTTGATTATAACGTACCTCTGACACATGATGGCCAGGTGGCGGATGATCTGCGAATTCGCGCAAGCTGGCCGACAGTTCAGTATTTATTACAACAGGGTTGTAAAGTCGTCTTGATCAGTCATCTCGGTCGACCACATGGCCGCGATGCCAGGTTGAGCTTGTCGGTAGTCGCTGAATATATTAGCCGTGTATTACACCAGCCAATTCAGTTTATCCGTGATTGTGTCGGCGATGAGGTGAGGCAGGCGGTCCGGCGGGCGCCACGAGGTAGTTTGCTTTTGCTGGAGAATCTCCGATTTTATGCGGAAGAGGAGGCAGATGACACAGTGTTTGCCCGAGCGATTGCCAAGGCGACCGAAGCAGACTACTTTGTCCAAGATGGCTTTGCGGTGGTGCACCGATCTCATGCCAGTACACATGCAATCACCTTATATATCCCGAGTCTCGCTGGTGATTTATTGCAGCGCGAATACACGATGCTTTGGCAAGTGATGGCACGGCCGAGCCGACCATGTGTGGCGGTGATCGGTGGGGCTAAGGTGAGTGATAAAATGGCTCTCATTCGCCGGCTGATTGATCGGGCCGACACTATTTTGCTTGGCGGCGCAATGGCGACGACGTTTTTGCGTCAGGATGGGCTGCCGATTGGCCGTAGTCTGGCCGAAGATGAGCCAGATAGAGTCGCCAGCATTTACGCGGCAGCCAAGCAAAAAGTTGGCCAGGTACAGTACCGCCAGTTGCTGCGCCTGCCTCGTGATGTGGCGGTCGGCGCAGACCCCCAGTCTGATGAGCCGCGGCGAGAGGTGCCGGTCGATGCGGTGGGTACTGATGAGATGATTCTTGATATCGGCGCTCAGACAATTAAGCAGTTTTCGGATATTCTGTCTCGGGCGCGCACAATTATATGGAATGGCCCATTAGGGGTAGCGACGAATCCGCAATACGCGGTCGGTTCGGCAGCGATTGCGCAGGCAATTGATGCGAATCGCCAGGCCGTATCGGTGATCGGTGGTGGTGATACCGCTGAATTTATCGCCCAGTGGGCCAAGGATCAGCAGCGGCCAGCCCGGGTGACACATATATCAACCGGTGGTGGCGCGAGTTTGGCACTGCTCTCTGGGCAGCGCCTGCCAGGTGTTGATAGCTTACTAGACGCACATGGACTGAGGTGTTACACTAAAGCATAAGGACTGTCATGAGGAAGAGAATAATCATCGGCAACTGGAAGATGAACCTGGCAATGCAGGAGGCCAGTGTGTACCTGCAGACCTTGATGAGCAACCTATCATCGCATCGTGATGTTGAGGTGGTGGTCGCACCAATGCTGCTGACGCTCCAGAGCCTGAGTTTACAGGTCGATCGGCGCCGGATAAAGCTCGCTGCCCAAAATTGCTACTGGCGTGACCATGGTCCGTACACCGGCGAGGTACCGGCGGCAGCGCTGCGTGGTATTGTCGATTTTGTATTGATTGGCCACTCGGAGCGCCGCTACCTCTTCCATGAGAGTGAGCGTGATATTCGATTCAAAGTGCAGGCTGCCCTGCGCAATCACCTGCAGCCGATACTCTGTATCGGTGAGACAGCCGATGAGCGAGCACGGGGTGAGGTGAATGATGCGATATACGACCAACTTACCAGCGGGCTAGCCAATGTGACAGCTGATGAGCTGAACCATGTGATTATTGCGTATGAGCCGGTCTGGGCTATCGGCAGTGGCCAGCCAGCGCGGCCGCACGATGTTGAACGGGCGGTGAAGGCAATTCGACGGCATCTTGCTCAGTTATTTGGCGCCCAGGCCAGTGACCACGTTCGCGTGCTGTATGGCGGCAGTGTGACAACGGATAGCGCAGCTGATTATCTTATGATAGCAGGGGTTGATGGCTTGTTGGTCGGCGGAGCGAGCCTCGACGCGTATCAGTTTCAGGCGATTGTAAAAAAGGCACATAAGGGGTAAACGGGAGGGCATACGATGGATATTGACTTTGACGAACTAGACCGAGCTGTCAATTCGCTGATGGAAAAGCGTAAACAGGAAGAGCAGAAAAAGCAAAAAGCAACCCAGTCGACATCTCAGGTAGCCGCCGCACCAAAAAGTGATGTAGACAATACAACGAACTCATCACCTGTGGCACCAGCAGCTACTCCGCACGAGCCAACGGCTGCTCCTGTGGTGAATGACGACGATAGTAGTAGTGACGACCAGTCTTATAGTACTGATACTGCAGCAGCGGTCGATCAGCCCGCGGTGGCGCCCACTGATGACTATACGCCACACGCTCAGTCGCCTACATCGCAGACGTTACCATCTCACCAGCCAGCCGATGTGCACGAGCCGTACGCGCAACCAGCTGACCAGTCGGTATCGCCGAGCGATCAGCCAGCTGACGCACAGACAGCGAGCGACTTGGTTGGCAATCAGTCGGCCGCTGACCAGCCACTGACCCCACCACCGAGCACTGAGGTCTCACCGATTCATATTCCAGTCGCTCCCACACCATCAGTTGATTCGTCAGTGCTGACACCCGCTTTTGGTGATCACGATGATACTACCTCGGCAGCGACCACTCCTGTTAGCCTAGCTGATGACCAGCCGGCTCATGCTGATGATGGATTGACTGCCACTGTGCCAGCTCAAGAAGGGGATAATGACTACAGAAGTAGCTACGATGATCCGGCTGCTGAATATCCACAAAAGGTCGACACGCTGGGGGTGCAGGGCCAGCCGAATCAGCACGATGCCCCATCGACCTCACCTGACACCGAGTCAATTGCTGATCTTGCGACGATCCTCGCAGCGCATCACCCGCAGACGCCACTATCGGCAGCCGCCGCTATGCCATCAGCTCAATCAGCGACGGGTTTGCCAGCGAATGATGCCGACGATTCTCTCTCGTACGCGCAACCAGCTGACCAGTCGGTATCGCCGAGCGATCAGCCAGCTGACACACAGGTGTTAGCAGGCGATGAGCAAACGACTGATCAGTCGTTTGCGCCATCTCACCCATTTGCTGCCGATATACCAGAGTCAGTTGAACCAGCGTCATATCAGAATGTGTCGACTGTCGATAAGGGTGCTGCGCCAGATTTCTTATCAGATACCGATGCTGCTGCGGACTATCTGGCGGCGGCTCAGGGTCAAGCTGATCACTCTCTTGCAGATCACCCAGCCGATGAGCAGGCCTCAATATCTGAGTTGACGGCTGATCACCCTCTTGTGTCAGCTGACCAGTCGGTGTCGGGTGCTACCGTGCCAGGTGTTGGCATGCCAACACAGCCGCCGATTGATGAGCAGCCATCGACGACTGCAGAGGCAATGGTTGAGGCACCTGAGTCTGAGGTACCATCAGCGACAGAAGAACCATCTCAGCCCGAGAGTGAGAGCTCAGCTATAGCAGCAGGTCTGGCACCGCTTGAGCCTGTCGCTGAAACTGCGCCGCTGTCGCCAGAGGTGTTTGAGCCGTTGTATCATGATGATAACGATGTCGCAAAAACAACGGATTATACACCGATCGCCTTCTCGGATGTAGACTCAGCTGTAGATTCAGCGTCTCAATCGACGACTACACCAGCGGAGACCGCTGCGCAATCAGTGCCAGTTCGATCACGCTACTCCGACGAACCAGACGAAGTGTCAGCATCGGAGGCGGCGCCACTGGCAGCACCGGCGGACCAAGAAGAGTCAGATCATCAGGCTGAACCCATTACCGTATCACGCGTTGAGCCAGTGCACCATGACGAAGTTTCGCCAATTGCTTCGCCGAGCGATGACGATCTATCATCTGCGAAAGAGCTGAAAGAAGCCAAGGGGTTACAGGATCGCGAGGATGGCATAGACACCGCACACGCCGATATGGTCGATATGCAGGCAGACCATTCTCGGTCTCGTGAGCCCTCGGTGCAGTCAGTCTCACCGTCTGATGAGGATGAGGCGCAAGATAGCTCAGAAAAAACCACTGACACACCAACCATTGTCCGCCGGCCACCGTCGTCTGGTCGTTTTATGGACGTGATCCATCCGTCGTCGAGCGCAATGATGGGTAGCACTGCTCGGCCAGTTTCGCGCACTGGCGTGACCCTTCATCCTACCGACTCAGCTGATGATGATGAGTCAACGACTCCTCCTGCCGAGCCGGAGATGTCTCTCAGCTCACCAGCCGCCCATTCAGATGCCAGTGATCAGCCAGCTGCTACCGCGACGCCAGGTAGTCCTGACGCTGCAGCTGCACAACCCGAGCCTGCACAGTCTCCGCAGCCCTATGATGACCAGTCGGTGATGATTCCAGAGCCTGACCAGCCTGCAGTCGCTCCTGCGCTGTCTCGATCCGGTGGAGTGGTGATTAACCCGCTACCAGCACAACCCGAACCTTCTGAAGATGAGGTAGCCGATGACGACACCTATGAGGATATTGTCTCAAGCGAGTATACGAATCCACAAGATATCACTCCATCTGGGCGTGTCGCACCCGAGCTAAGCCATGATGTCATGGAAATTGAATCAGCTGACCCAGAAGACACTTCACCAGCAGCACTGGGGTTTGATGAGTATAGTGGCTCGGATGTCGATGCCCGTTTCGAGATAGATGTGCCAACCAAGTTTTCCGCCTCGGCTGATACGGCGACCTTTGACACAAGCTCATTACCGCTTCCAGCGGCTCCTGCTGCGTCATCATCATACTACCAGGAGGACCAGTTCGCTATGCCAGAGCCGGAGCCAATGTTCAATGCAGCTGTCGCAGTGCAGCAGCCAGGTGTGGCCATTCATCACGAGAGAAAGGGGTCTGGTTGGGTGACCTTTTTGTTGGTGATTCTTTTCTTGGCGATCGGTATCGGTGGCGGTATTTTGGCCTTTTATTTGCTAAAATAGAGTCATGGATTTTTTGGCCGAATTAAACCCGCAGCAACGGCAGGCAGTTGAGCATGACCACGGGCCCTTGCTGATTTTGGCTGGTGCTGGTAGCGGGAAGACGAAGACCCTGACACACCGGATTGCCACACTAATCGCTGGTGGTGTCCTCCCGAGCCGCATCTTGGCGGTGACATTCACCAACAAGGCGGCGCGCGAAATGCGCCAGCGGCTGGCGACCATGCTGGGTGAGCAGGCTGAGGATCGACGTTTTATGCCATGGATGGGGACATTCCACAGTATCTGTGTACGCTTACTGAGGATGGATGGCCCGGCTATTGGTCTGAGTCGCCGCTTTGTGATTTATGATGAAGATGATCGCCTGAGTTTACTCAAGCAAATTATGAAGTCTGACGGCCTAACGGAGCGCGATATCAAACCAAAGGTAGTTGCCGCGATGATTTCACGGGCCAAAAACAGTCTTATTACGGCCAGCGAATATGCCGATACCGCCCAGGGGCCGCTCCAGCAGCAGGTCGCCAGGATATTCATGGCCTACGAGGCGGCATTGACGCAGGCAGTTGCGTGTGATTTTGATGATCTACTCGGCACGACGGTCAAATTACTGCGTGAGCATCCAGATATCCGCCGTAAGTGGCAGCAGCAATTTGAGCATATACTCATCGATGAATATCAAGACACCAACGCAGTGCAATACGCCTTGATCAAGCTATTGGTGGGTCCAGCCGGTAATCTTTGTGTAGTTGGTGATGATGCTCAGTCAATTTATAGTTTTCGAGGGGCTGACTATACTAATATTTTGCATTTTGAGCGAGATTTTCCCGGGGCGACGATCATCAAGCTTGAGCAGAACTATCGCTCAACTGGGGCTATCTTGCAACTAGCGAACTCGCTGATTAGCCACAATACCCACCAGGCAGAGAAACAGTTGTGGACCGAGGCGGTCGGCGGCATCGAGCCACAGTTGTGGCAGCTGTATAGTGAAGCCGAGGAAGCTGAGGTAATCGCGCAGGAGATTCGGCGGCAAGCTGCCATGGGGCGTGCCTATAGTGATATCGCCGTCTTGTACCGGACAAATGCGCAGAGCTATGCAATCGAGCGGTCGCTGCGGCAGGCACATATTCCTTATGCGATTGTCGGTGGTCTTCGTTTTCTGGACCGGGCAGTCGTCAAAGATTTGTTGGCCTATACGCGGTTATTGTACCAGCCGAGTGACCAAGTGAGTTTTCAGCGAGTTGTGGCGGTGCCGAAGCGGGGTATTGGTGCGGTGAGTATCGCTAAATTCCTTGCCTGGAATAGTCGGTTCGACCGCGATATTATCGCAGGATTACAGGCGGCCGAGGAGGCGACCGACATAACTACCCGAGCTCGACATGCGCTACAGAAGCTTGGTGAAACGTTGTCAGAATTACAGCAATATCTTGACGGTTCGCCAGCCGATTTGCTGGAACAAATTATCATCAAAACAGGGTACGACAACTATCTGAAAGATGGCAGCCCCCAGGCCGAGGAGCGTCAAGAAAATGTTGGCGTGCTGATCGCTGAAGCGAAAGCGTATGCTGATGTCGCCAGTTTTCTCGAGGAGATGGCGCTGATGTCGGCAAGTGACACTGCAGCTGATCAGCAAGTGACGCTGATGACGCTGCATGCGGCCAAAGGGTTGGAGTTTCCGGTGGTGTTCCTCACAGGGCTGGAAGAAGGGATATTGCCGCACGCACGGGTTTTTGCAGAAGGGAAAGAAGCTGATATTGAGGAAGAGCGGCGTCTTTGCTATGTTGGTATCACTCGAGCTCGTGAGGTACTGGTAGTGACCTGTGCGCAGTCGCGGACACAGTTTGGTCAGATTGGCTATAATATGCCCTCACGGTTTTTGAGTGAGATGGGGTTGATGGCTCGTGGTGTTGACCAGCCAGCCCAGCCGCCAGAGCCAACGTTTTATTCAGATGATATCGGCTTGGCAGTTGGCGACATGGTGCGGAGTCCACAATTTGGTAGCGGGCAGGTGGTCGATACCGATGGCTTAGCGGTGACCGTGCAATTTACCAGCGGTACGACCAAGAAGTTGAACGTCGAATTCGCCAGATTAGAAAAAATTTGATATAATACAGAAAAGTGAGTGTGTATGACACCTCTTTATGTATGAGTAAGCAATTTTATATACATCATCGGTCAAGAACATATCTTCCCTTGCTTGGCTTATTGGTTGCCTGTATCGCTGGCCTTCCTCTGGTTGGCAGTGCCTTGGCTCGGTCGTCTACACCGGTATCGGCTGCTCATGGCGAGCATCTCCTCAATATTTATGACAAGGGGGTCGAGCGAACGATTGTCACCAAAGCTCGAACCTTGCACGATGCGCTGAACGCAGCCAAGATCACAGTCGACGAAGAGAGAGATGTGGTCGAGCCAGGGTTGAATACTGAGCTTGTTGGCGCAAAATATAGTGTTAATATCTACCGAGCTCGGCCGGTTGTGGTCGTGGATGGGTCGCACCGCCGGCAAGTGACGACAGCTCAGCAGACACCAGGGTTGATCGCTCAGGCGGCTGGCTTGACGCTCTACCCCGAAGACGAAGTGACACTTGGTGCAGCTGACGATGTCGCGCTTGATGGTGCGAGTCTGGTGATGAAAATTACTCGCTCCAAGGTGGTCAAATTGACTCTCTATGGCAAAACGGCAGAGGTACACACCCGGGCCGATACGGTAGCGGCCTTCCTGCGTGAAAAGAATATCACTTTGGCGGCGGATGACACTATATCCGCATCGACTACGGCACCAATTACCTCTGGCATGCATGTAGAAATCTGGCGTAATGGCAAGCAAACAGTGACCGTCGAAGAGGATATTGATTTTGCAACAGAAAAAGTACAAGATGCCGACCAGCCGACCAGCCATCATGAGGTGAAGACTCCAGGCGAGAAGGGGAAGCAGAATGTCACTTATGAAATTGAGATGAAGAACGGCCAAGAAGTGGGCCGTAAGAAGATTGCGGCAGTGACGACCAAGGAGCCGAAGAAGCAAGTCGAAGTCGTCGGTACAAAGACGGCAGTATCGTACAATGGCGGCGGAAGCAAAGATCAGTGGCTGGCTGCCTCGAATATCCCGCGTGATCAATGGGGCTATGCTGAGTGGTTGGTTCAGAAAGAGAGCGGCTGGAACCCGAATGCTCGCAATGCCAGTGGGGCCTGTGGTTTGGCTCAGGCACTTCCGTGTAATAAGGTGCCAGGTAATCCATTGGACCCAATTAACTCGCTAAACTGGATGCACGGTTATGTGATGGGTCGCTATGGCTCATGGGAGAAGGCAGTCGCTCATAGCAAATCGCGAGGTTGGTACTAGGGTATTACCGAAGGCGGTTTCCGTGCTATAATCAGGACACTAGTTCACCATGAAAATACAAGAATGTGTGGCAGTAGGCCTTAGTCTAGTTGGCATCAGTTGCGGCGTGTTGCTCGCTCAGCAAGCACAGGCACAAGGTACTCATACGGCGGCTGAGCGCGTCGTGGTCATGCGTGATCGTGGTGTGCAGAAGACGATTATCACGAGGTCACGTACTGTTCGGCAGGCCCTACAAGCGATGGCTGTCACGATTGACCAGCGTCATGATAAGGTCGAACCTCACGCCGATAGTGTATTGAAGAACGGCACAAACTATATCACTATTTATCGGGCGCAGCCGATCACTGTGATTGATGGTGAGCGGCGGATTCAAATCACCACAGCCGAGCAATTGCCAAGCCGGATCGCTCAGGCAGCCGGCCTGACGCTCTACCCAGAGGATTCGATCAGGTTCACGCCGACCAAGCAGCTCCTGACCGATGGTCCACGGCTGACTATGGTAGTGCAGCGCTCGCCGCAGCGGACGATCACTGTTGAAGAAGAGATTGACTTTCCGCGCCAACAGCAACGCGATTCTACCAAGCCGATCGGTTGGCGGCAAGTGGTCGAAGAGGGTCGCAAAGGGAAGCGACGGCGTGTCTTTGTAGTGCGCTTGCAAGATGGTGCAGAAGTAGCGCGCCAGCTGATCAGTGAGACAGTGTTGACAACCGCGACGCCGCAAAAAGAGCTGGTCGGTGCGCAGCCGAAAAACCCGCTGACTAAAGGTAAAGGTACGCAGACCTTCACTGACTCCAAAGGGGTGGCTCACCGTGAAACGTATTATGATTTACCGATGAACGTCGTGGCGCGGGCCTGTGGTGGCAGTAGCTATACGGTGCGAGCAGACGGCGCCAAGGTGGATAAGGACGGCTATATCTTGGTGGCGGCGCATTATGGTAATTATCCACGTTGCTCGGTGGTAGAAACTAGCATGGGCCCCGGCAAGGTTTACGACACCGGTGGTTTTGCAGCCAAGCATCCGCATGGGTTTGATTTAGCAACTGATTGGACGAACGGAGACGGGCGGTAAATGAAGTCACCACGTGATATAGCCGCGCGCCGTAGTGCTCGCCATAATACACCACAACAGCATAGGCAGCGGCCACGGCCACCGCAGTCGGGGCCGAAAAAGTCGCTTGGCCAACACTGGCTGAAAGATCCAGATATTTTGGCAGATATTGCTGAGGCAGCGGAGCTGACTGTCAATGATACAGTATTAGAGATCGGCCCCGGCCTCGGTACGTTGACTAGCCGCTTACTGGCGCGAGCCAGCGCGGTCACGGCGGTAGAGTTTGATATTGACTTAGCGCAGAAACTACCCGGTCAGTTTCCTGGTAAAAATTTGACAGTGGTGCACCAGGACATCTTGCAGTTTGACTTGAACCAGCTACCGCGTGGCTACAAAGTAGTCGCCAATGTCCCCTACTACATCACGGGTAAGATTGTCGAGAAGCTGCTCACAGCAGAGAACACACCAGACCTGGCGGTACTGCTGGTGCAGAAGGAGGTCGCGGAGCGGATGGCCGCCGGTCCGGGTGAGATGAGTACGCTAGCACTGGGTGCCCAGATTTTTGCTGAGGTAGAACTGGGCGTTATCGTGCCGCGGCAGTTTTTTACACCACCACCAAAAGTTGATTCGCAAGTGGTGGTATTACACAGGCGGCGCGTACCGTTGGTCGCATCAGAAGATCAAAAAGAGTTCTTTCGGATTATCAAGGCGGGGTTCTCTGCCAAGCGTAAAAAGCTGCGCTCTAGTCTGAGTGGTGGTTTGCAGCTCACCAAAAATGCCACCGAGCAGCTGTTGTCTTATGCTGCAATTTCACCTGATGCCCGGGCTGAAGACTTAGCAATTGAGGATTGGCAGCGCCTGCTACAAGGGTGGCGCCTACGATGATTGCGCATGATCAGCCGACCTGTTTTTCGGCTGATTTACTGGTGGCGGTCTCATCAAAGAACGATGGCACGATGCTTGACCGCACTCGTGGCCGCCACGCAGCTGACGTAGTAGATAATCGGCAGGTGTTCTGCCGGCGTGCCGGCGTGCGGTATCAGGATGTTGTGTATCAAGTGATTTCATATAATCAAGCGCAGACGTTTGATGTCATCGCCGAGGTCGATGAAACTGATACAACTCAGCATAATCATGAAGGAATTTTTGCTGATGCACTCTACACTGAGGCGGCTGGTGTCGGCCTATTTTTACCGGTGGCAGATTGCATCGCGACAGTGATATATGATCCACAACGCCCCGCCCTTATGCTGGCGCACCTTGGCAGGCACTCAACAGTCGCACAGTTAATGGTACGGGCAGTGCAGTATTTTGTGATACGGGGTAGCCAGGCAAAGGATTTATTGATCTGGATGTCGCCAAGTGTCACCCAAGATAATTATCGCATGGATTATTTTGCCCATATGAGTGAGGCTAGTTGGCGCAATTTCTGCCGCCACACAGATGAGGGAATATATTTGGATATGCAGGGGTATAATCGTTCATTGGCTATGCAATCAGGTGTTTTGACTGATAATATTTTCATCTCACCAGTCGATACGGCGGATGACCCAGGTTATTTCTCGCACTCATCTGGCGATATCAGCGGTAGGGTTGCTGTCGTTGCGGCTATGCGATGATGTCTCCTTGATGCGCGGTTTTTTCAAAGGGGTGATATAATGTATGTCATGACCAAACAGCATGCTTATATCACCACTGCGATTCCTTATGTCAACGGTCAGCCACATATTGGCCACGCTATGGACTATATGTTGGCAGATGTCTGGGCTCGCTATGCTCGGCAGAATGGCCGACAGGTACGGTTTCAGACGGGGGTCGATGAGCACGGCAATAAGATCGCCACAAAAGCGGCAGATAGCGGCCTGACCCCTCAAGGCTATGTCGATCAGATGCATGGCAATTTTAAGGAGCTGATCAATAAGCTCACGATTTCAGCAACTGATTTTATTCGGACAACCGATACCCACCACACGGCAGCAGTGCAGTATATTTGGCAACGATTAGCGGACGGGGGCTACATCTACAAAGGGAGCTATGAAGGCTGGTATTGCCAGGGGTGTGAAGCGTTTGTCACTGACAAAGAAGCTGCCGCCAATAACGGTATTTGCCCAGATCACCAAACACCATACCAGCGGCTTAGCGAAGAAAACTACTACTTTAAGACCAGCGCCTTTTCTGAGCAGGTTCGCCGAGCGATCGAGTCTGGCAAGATGAAAATCATCCCAGAGTTTCGCAAAAAAGAATTCCTTGAGCTGATGAAAGACGGTCTGCAGGATGTCTCGATATCGCGGCCCCGGAAGAATTTGAGCTGGGGTATCCCAGTGCCAGGTGACGACAGTCAAGTGATGTATGTCTGGCTGGACGCACTGAGTAATTACATCACGGTGATTGGCTATCCGGATCGGCCGCAGGAGTGGCAAGCCTTTTGGCCAGCTGATGTGCAGGTGATCGGTAAGGATATCTTGCGGTTTCATGCGGGGATTTGGCCCGCGATGCTGCTGGCGCTCGATTTACCGCTGCCCAAGGCGCTGTTGGTGCATGGCTTTATCAATGTCGGCGGCACTAAGATGAGCAAGAGCCTGGGCAACGGTGTCGGCCCGATGGATATCGTGCCGCATTATGGTGTCGATGCATTCCGCTATTATTTTTTGCGCCATGTGCCGACCCAAGATGATGGTGATTTCACCTGGGAGAAGTTTGAAGCAGCCTATAATGGCGAGTTGGGTAACGACTTGGGCAATCTGGTGCAGCGAGTTGCGAAGATGGTTCAGAATTATCAAGCTGGGGTCATCGGTGACGCGCCGCAATCCAAGCATGATATGGGGCCATACCGAGCGGCTATGGAGCGGTTTGAGTTTGATCGAGCGCTGGATGAAGTGTGGCTGATCGTTCGCTCGCTGAATCAATATATTGAGCGAGTTCAGCCATGGCACGTTGCCAAGCGACGCGACACTGACCCTGAGGCTGAGGTACACCTGGCAGAGATATTAGCACATGCTTGTGGCACACTGCTGCAGGTGGCCGATCTGCTGACACCGTTTCTACCAACGACTGCCGAGCGGATTCGCTACATTTTCCAGACTGGAGTGATCGCCGCTGATGTTGCACCGCTGTTTCCGAAAATTTACCTTCACACTGCTCGCCCGCAGGCAGCACAGCAGAGGTGATCGTGCCAGCAGCTGCGACTACACTTCAGCTGATTGACTCTCACTGTCATCTGCATGACACAGAATTCTATCCAGATCCGGTGCAGCAGCAGGCGATATATCAGCGGGCACTTGATGCTGGTGTCGGTATGATCTGTGTTGGCACAGATCAGCGAAGTAGCCAACAAGCGGTTGCTTTTGCGGCGACCCACCCGGCGACTTGGGCGGCAGTCGGTGTTCATCCTCATGAGGCGAGCCATGGTTGGTCGGGGATCGCAGCATTGCTCGAGCAGGCGACACCTGACGATTCGCCGATTGTAGCGATTGGCGAGATTGGCCTGGACTATTATTATAATCATAGCCCGCGCCAGGTGCAGATCGCAGCCTTGGAGGCACAAATCCAGCTGGCTGTTGACCATAATGTGCCGATTAGCTTTCATGTACGCGATGGTGCAGCTGGTCAGGTGCCTGTCTGGGATGATTTCTGGCCGATTTTTGATAATTTTCGCGGGGTGCGAGGGGTGCTCCACAGCTTCACTGATACGACGACCAATCTAGAGAAGGGACTGGCGCGCGGGCTGTTAGTCGGCCTGAATGGCATCAGTACTTTTACCAAAGACTCCAACCAGCTGGAGCTATATCGGAGCTTGTCGCCTGAAACGGTCATATTTGAGACAGATGCCCCCTTCTTGACACCAAAACCGTTTCGTGGTAAGCTAAACGAGCCAGGGTACGTACGTATCATTGCTGAACATTGGGCAGCTCAGTGGCAATTGCCAATCGAGCAGCTTGCCGCGATGACGACCGCGACGACCCGCACACTGTTTCATTTAAATCACACATAACCACGCACGAAAAGGAGTAAATATGGGTTACGAGACGACGACGCCAGGGCTAAAAGAATCATTTGATGCCTCTCCTTCTTTTGTGGGCGTAGAGAAAGAGGCGACCACTGCGGCTCCTGACGTGCGAGAGAACTCACAACCTACAAATACAAAAGAGAGAGGAGAAGTCAAGAACTCTATTGAGTATGCTAGGCTAATAGGTGGGTTGCTTGATGCGATTCGTAAAGCTGCTATCGGGGGCGACAAGAGGGACGACAAGGAACCACCTCTCGCTCCTGGTCAGTCAGACGAGTTTGACCTGGCCGCCTAGAGGTGTCTATGCCAAATATCTTTAAGAAAGCAGTCCAGCTAGTCTTTACCGCCGATGGGGCGTCGCCGTTGGCGCGTCTAAAGAAAAAGGATCGGCCACTCCGGACGATGACCGAGCGCGAACTTATTCAGCTAGAGAGCCAAATCGGTGCCTCTATCTTTGGCGATAAGCCATCTCATGTGACGCGGCGGGAGTTTTTTAATCTTAATCCACAAACGTGGATTTGGTATGAGGAGTTTATTTGCGAAGATGGTCATAAAGACTCTCTGACGACTCGCTACGAGGTGCAAGAAAAAGGTATTCTGAAGGTTCAGCCAAATTATCAGTACAACTACCTCGAGGGTGAAGAGCTACAAAACTTTGTCTTGGCAGTCAAAGAATACTACGAAAAAGTCGCTCGCCAGATTTATAACCGAGACCCAGAGACCGGTCGGCTCATCTAGCCAAATAAGCCTGAGATGATATAATAGATATAGTGAATCAGGACATAATATACCTTGACCATGCGGCGGCCACACCGGTTGATCCGCTTGTGGTAGCGGCTATGGAGCCGTATTTTTCGCGAGATTTTTTTAATCCATCAAGCCCCTATGCGCCGGCTGTTCGGGTAAAGCAGCAGTACCGGCAGGCCAAGGGACAGCTGGCCCAATTACTTGGTGTGGTGGCGGATGAGCTGGTGATGACTGCTGGGGCGACTGAGTCGGTCAACTTGGCACTGCAGGCGGCCGGCGAGGGGCAATGCGCGGTCAGTGCAATTGAGCATCCATCGGTGCTGGCAGCTGCTGGCCGACACACTTCGCCGAGTATTATACAGCCAGATCAGCAGGGTCATATCACTGCTGCAGCAGTTGCAGCGTCCTTGACGCCTACAACATCGTTCGTGTCAGTTGCGCTGGCCAATCATGAATTAGGAGTAATCCAGCCAATTGAAGAGATCGCGCGGGTGGTGCAGGCTGAGCGGCAGCGGCGGCAGGCTCAGGGTAGCACTACGCCACTCTTATTTCATACCGATGCTTCGCAGGCGGCAGCACTGCTTGATATCAAAATTAAGCGACTCGGGGTCGATTTATTGACGCTCTCTGCCGCGAAGGTATACGGCCCAAAGCAGGTCGGCCTGCTGTGGGTCCGCCCGGGGGTTCGGCTGCAGCCGGCCATTATTGGAGGCGGCCAAGAGAGTGGCCTGAGGAGTGGTACGGAAAACGTCGCAGGGGTGATTGGCTTTATGACAGCGCTGCAACTGGCAGCCAAGCGGCGCAAGAATGAAGTGCGGCGATTGCAGCAGCTGCGCCAGGCGTTGGTCGAGCGGTTGCAGCGAGCTTTTCCAGACATGCTGCTGTCGACTGATTTGAAAAAGAGCCTGGTGAATTTTTTACACGTGTCGTTCCCGGGGATTGATGCTGAGCGGCTGGTGTTTTGGCTTGAGGCGCATAATGTGCTCGTAGCTACTGGCAGCGCCTGTGCCGCAAACGCCGGTACCCGCTCTCACGTTCTTGAAGCGATTGGGCTTAGCAGCACACAGATCGATGGCAGCCTGCGGTTGACGCTTGGTCGACTGAATACTGATGGTCAAATCCAACAAGCAGCCTGGTGGATTATTCAGGCGGTCCATACTGAGCAGGAGCGGCAGCGGTGATACGGTTTTTGACAGTCACCGGTGTGGTGCTCATTGGGGTAATTTGGGCGATAGGTAGCTATTTGCAGCCAGATGATTTAGCAAAGTGCCGGATGCCGACCGATAGTGGATCCTGCCGGAAAGCAGGGGCAATTATTGTGGTCAGTGGCGGCGATACGGCAGCTCGGACGGATGAGGCGATTCGCCTGTTTGGCGATAACTGGGCGCCATATTTGATCATGTCCGGTGCGGCAGCCGATAAATCTGGCCCGTCCAATGCAGCGGCCATGCGCCGGCAGGCAGTGGCTGCCGGTGTGCCGCAGTCGGCTATCATGGTCGATGAGCAATCCGAGACAACGCAGCAAAATGCTGTCGAAGTGCGGCAATTACTTGCACATCATCATATTACTGATGTAGTTTTAGTGACCAGTGGCTACCATATGCGGCGAGCTCAGCTGGAGTTTTCGTCGCGGCTCCCTGGTGTTGCTGTCCGGTCGCATCCAGTCGCGACTGATAGTCATTGGCGAAAACTGTGGTGGCTGACACCGGTTGGCTGGTGGTTGGCGGGCGGTGAACTTATTCGGATCAGCTTATTTGCGATGGGGGTGTCACGCTGATGGCGCGAGTGTATGTGGGTATGTCGGGCGGTGTCGACTCATCTGTTGCGGCAGCCTTATTAGTTGAGCAGGGGCATGAGGTGACTGGCGTGTATATGAAAAACTGGTCAGAAGATTTACCGGGTATGCATTGCCCGTGGGCGGATGATGTAGCCGATGCGAAGCGAGTGGCAGTCGGATTGGGTATTGATTTTCGAGTGTTTGATTTTCAGCGACAGTACAAGCAAAACGTCGTCGATTATATGATCCGTGAGTACCAAGCGGGCCGGACGCCAAACCCGGATGTGATGTGCAACCAAGAAGTAAAATTCAAATTATTCTTGCAGGCAGCGCTGGCGGCGGGAGCGGAATATATTGCGACGGGGCATTATGCCCGGGTGACACATCCTGCAAATTCTACCGCTCAGTCTCCCCCTGAAGGTTTTTTGGAGTCATCAGCGAAACTGCTGCGAGCTCGCGACGACACCAAAGATCAAACTTATTTTCTCTACCGTGTGACGTCTGAGGCGCTGGCAAAGACTCTCTTCCCGCTGGGTGGGTTTACAAAGGCTGAGGTACGTCAAATGGCCACGCAGCGTGGCCTGTGGACGGCAGACAAAAAGGAGTCAATGGGTATTTGCTTTGTTGGCCAGGTTGGTATTCGTGAGTTCTTGTCGGAGTATGTTCAGGCGCGGCCAGGTGATATTGTCGATACACAGACTCGCCAGGTGATTGGCCAGCACGATGGGGCGATTTTCTATACACTGGGGCAGCGGCACGGTCTGCATGTCGGTGGTGGTCTGCCATACTATGTGGTAGGCAAAGATATGGCAAAAAACGAAGTGTATGTTTCGCAGCGGTTGAGCAGCCCTGAACTGTGGCGGACTGAATTCACCCTGGGCGACGTACACTGGATTTCGTCTGAGCCGGTAGAAGAGCGCCACGTAACAGCTCGTCTGCGACATCGTGGTCCGCTTGTCGAGGCGGTCATCAGGCCGCGTGGGGCAGACGCGATCTTGACACTGACTGAGCCGCAGCGAGCGGTCAGTCCTGGCCAATCAGCCGTCCTCTATGATGGAGAGGTTGTCCTCGGTGGCGGGATTGTGTGCAACTGATTGACGAGTTATCGAAAATAGTGTACACTGGACGGAGCAAAATCTAGCAGTAATTAAAAGAAGGAATAAGTAACGTTTATGCTCGCAATTCGTCTGCAACGTTTGGGACGTAAGGGATACCCGGTGTATCGTCTGGCTGTGCAAGAAGCGCACCGCCATCCCTCGAGTGGCCGTGTGGTTGCCTATGTTGGTAGCTACAACCCTCACACAAAAGAAACTCGTATTCAGCAGGAGCTCGCTCAGCGCTATCTTGATAACGGGGCGCAGCCAACACCACGGGTAGTCAAGCTCTTCAAAGAGGCCAAAATTACTCTTCCGAAATGGGTGAAACAGCCAACGACCGACACCCAAAGGGCAATTCGTCACCCAGAGAAGCTTCGCAAGAATCAGCCAAAGGAAGCAACTGAGTAGTCACCTTCTGGACTGAGAGCTACCAGCGAGAAGACTCTTACTCAAACCACCGCGAAAGATTACTTTTGGCGGTGGTTTTTGAGTGGTTTGGAGTGTGAACTGCTGCGGCGAGATTCTCTTGCCGCGCTGGGTGTTCATCAGTAGTTTCATCGCCACGATCAGAGGGGCGCTCGGCGTGCTTGAGGGCGGTGTGGTATAATACCGCCTATGAACGCTCAAGATGTCCGCAATAAATACCTCGAATTTTATCAAAAACAAGGCCACGCTATTGTCAAGCGGGCACCGCTGATCCTGACTGACGACCCGACAACGCTCTTTACTGGTGCGGGCATGCAGCCGATGATCCCATACCTGCTGGGCGAGGCACACCCACAGGGTAAGCGCATCGCCGACTCGCAGACGTGCCTGCGCGCTCAAGATATCGACGATATTGGTGATAATCGCCACACTACCTTTTTCGAGATGCTCGGTAACTGGAGCTTGGGCGATTACTTTAAGGAGGAGCAGATCAACTGGATGTGGACCTTCCTCACCGAGGTGGTGGGGCTCGACCCAAATCGCCTGTATGTGACCTGCTTCATTGGTGCACCCGAGTACAATATTGCCAAAGACACCGAAGCAGCCGAGCTGTGGCAGCAGAAATTTGCCGAGAAGGGGATCGAAGCGAAGAGTGCGGACATCGGCAGTGAAGCACACGGCGCAGCCCGTGGTATCCAGCCAGGTGAGCGTATCTTCTACTACGACGGGAGCAAAAACTGGTGGAGCCGCAACGGCGGGCCCGAGACAACACCAGTCGGTGACCCATGCGGGCCTGATAGCGAGATGTTTTATGAGTTTGACTTCATCGAGCACGACCCGAAGTTTGGTGAGCACTGCCACCCCAACTGCGACTGTGGGCGCTTTATGGAGATCGGCAACAACGTCTTTATGGCGTACAAGAAGGTGGCCGAGGGGCAGTTTGTCCCACTAGATAAGCCGAATATCGACCACGGCTCTGGCCTAGAGCGCATTGCGGCTGCGGCCAATAACGACCCCGATGTCTTTAAGATTAGCCTGATGTGGCCCATCATCAGCAAGCTTGAGCAGCTCAGTGGCAAGCGCTATACTTCGCACACCGAGAGTATGCGGGTGATTGCCGACCACTTGCGAGCGGCTACCTTCATGGCGGTGGATGGCTGTATCCCAAGCAACAAGGAGCAAGGCTATGTGATGCGCCGCCTCTTGCGCCGGGCGATTCGCTACAGCTTCGACCTTGGCATCGAGCAGAACTTCCTCGAGGCAGTAGTGCCGGTGATTGCCGACCTATACGAGGCGGACTTCCCAGAGGTCAAAGCCGCGCGTGAACAGATCATCGCCGTGCTCGCCAAGGAAGAAAAAGCCTTCCGGCAGACGCTGCGCAAGGGGCTCAAACAGATGCAGCAGTATGTCGCAGATGGCCTGACTGGTGCGGAATTATTTACGCTATATGATACCTTTGGCTTCCCGGTAGAGCTCAGTACAGAGGAGGCATACAAGCAGGGGATTTCGCTCTCTGAGGACTGGCGAGCAGAATTTGACGCCAAAATGGCCGAGCAGCGCCAGCGCTCCAAGACGGCGCGCAAAGGGCAATTTAGCGGCGGGCTGGAAGGTCACGACCCAATTCATCTCAAGTACCACACGGCAACGCACCTGCTGGGTGCAGCGCTACGCACGGTGCTGAAGGCACCAGATCTGCAGCAGCATGGCAGCAACATCACCGCTCAACGCCTGCGCTTCGACTTCAACCACGATAAGCTCACCCCAGAGGAGAAGCAAGCGGTGGAAGACCAAGTCAATGCCTGGATCGAGGCAGACTTGCCCGTGAGCTTTGCCGTCTACCCAACCGACGAAGCACTGAAGCTCGGTGCAATTGGTGCCTTTGGCGAGCGCTACGGCGACACCGTCAAGGTCTATTCCATCGGCGAAGGTGATGAGCGCGTGAGCTTCGAAGTGTGCGGGGGCCCGCACGTCGAGCACACTGGCGTCTTGGCCGAAGGTGGCATGCGCTTCAAGATCACCAAGGAAGAGTCGAGCTCAGCCGGTATCCGCCGGATCAAGGCCGTCCTCCGCTCATAAAAACCAATTATTTTTTAGCAAAATTGGCACAGATAAGCAAAAGTAGTATATAATAAGGTTTATCTATGGTTTTTGATAAAATCCTCAAGAAGAAAGACGCGGTAGACACTGAGTACCTGGTTGGTCTTGATATCGGTACGGAATATATCAAAGCTTTAATCGCGCGGGTTCATAATGATGAAATTGACATAGTTGGGGTGGGCCGATCCCAGCAAAATTTAGGCGATATGTATCAGGGGGCAATCGCTGATATCAGCGGCGTTGTGGCGAATTGTGAGGCCGCTTTGTCTGAAGCTGAGGATAAATCTGGCGTGCAGGCAAAGCGGGTGGTGATCGGTATCGCTGGTGAACTTGTCAAAGGCGTGACAAACACTATTCGTTACCGCCGGCCACAGCCAGATAAACCGCTTGATGTTGCCGAGATGGAGTTTATCATCGAAAAAGTTCAGGAGCGAGCCCAAGGCAAGGCGCAAGCCCAGATCGCTCTGGAGACTGGCAGTGAAGACGTTGAGGTGAAATTAGTGAACTCAGCGTTGGTTAGCATTCATATAGATGGCTACAAAGTCAGTAACCCGATTGGCTTTCAGGGGCGAGATGTGGCGGTGCAGATTTATACAGCTTTTGCGCCGATGGTACATATTGGTGCTCTAGAAAAGGTAGCCGATGAGTTGGCGCTTGATCTGATTGCTGTGGCAGCCGAGCCATTTGCGGTGAGTCGCAGCGTTCTCGGTACAGACGCCAACAGTAGTTTCACAGCTATTCTAGCCGATGTTGGTGGCGGTACCACTGATATCGCAGTAGTGAATGACGGCGGTGTCGAGGGGACAAAGATGTTCGGTATTGGTGGGCGTAGCTTCACTAAGATGATTGCGAGTGACTTGGAACTGAGCCATAAAGACGCCGAAAAACTGAAACTGAATGCTGACTATGAATACATCAAGCCATCAGTGAAGAAAAAGCTAGAAGAAGCGATCGATAAAACGCTCGAAGTTTGGATTGCTGGGGTAGAGTTAGCGCTGAGTGAATTTGACAGCGTCGATCATTTGCCGAACAGGATTTTATTGTGCGGTGGTGGCGCAAGCCTCAAAAAACTGGTGACAGCACTTTCGGAGCGGCCATGGTACAAAGATTTACCATTTACCAAGCGGCCGACTGTCCAGCATATTAAACCAACTGATGTGATCGGTATTACTGATTCGACAGGCGATATTACTGATCATACGTTTATCACCGCCATGGGCCTTTTGCGGGTCGGCCATGATACAATGGTGGGGAGTCAGGATGGGCGCAGTCTTATGGAAAAAGTTAATCGGTTGTTAAAGATATAAGATAAATTTATACGATGAAAAAAGACGTCATTTACATCGATGTCGACGACGATATCACGACGATTGTCGGCAAAATCAAATCAGCCAAAGAGCGAATCGTTGCTCTGGTACCGCCGAAACGGATTGGTGTACTACAAAGTGCGGTGACCATGCGGCTACTGACCCGGGCGGCCGGTGATGTCGATAAGCGCTTAGTATTGATTACCGGCGATAGCGCGCTGGCTGGGTTGGCAGCAGCAGCTCGTATCCCAGTGGCAAAAAACTTACAGACCAAGCCAGAAGTTGCTGAAGTACCGGCTCTAAAGGTTGATGGCGATGATGATATCATTGACGGTCGTGAGCTAGTTGATCCGGCACCTGCGGCTGACGCTGATCGTCCAAAATCAGCTCCAGCGACCTCTGCTACTCCTTCCGCGAGCGACAAAAAGCCGGCCACACCGGCCAAAAAGAACACACCAAAAGTTCCGAACTTCAACCTGTTTCGCAAGAAGATGTTGTTGATCGGCGGCGGCGTGCTGGCGCTGCTGATTTTCCTTATCTGGGCGATTTGGTTTGCACCGCGTGCCACAGTCGTGATTACTGCCAAGACCACTTCGTTATCGATTAACAATAATGTCGCGCTCAAGCTCGAAGGGGCGACCGACACCCAATCGCGCGTCATCAAAGCACTCTACCAAGAGCAAAAGCACGATGTGTCGGTTGATTTTACACCTACCGGCAAGAAACGAGTGGGCGAGAAGGCCAGTGGCACCATGCGGCTGTCTCGCACGTCGATTTCTAGTACACCGATCAGCGTGCCAGCGGGTACGGCTTTCTCGGCTGGTGATTATACCTTTGTGAGCACGGAGTCAGCGACCCTGAGTGGCACTAGTGTCGGCCCCGGTGGGCTGGTCCAGAGTGGGGCATCAGTCAAGGTGGTGGCGACCAAGATCGGCGATGAGTATAACTTATCAGAGCGCCGCTACCAGTCGAGTATCGATGGCATCAGCGCACAAGGGACGAACATGTCTGGCGGCAGTAGCCGAGACGTCACGGTAGTGAGTAGCGAGGATGTCGCCAAAGCGAGCGAGCGCCTCAAAGAGCAAAAAGATACGTCAGCACAGGCGAAACTCAGCAGCTCGTTTGGCAGTTCAGCGGTTGTCATAAAAGAAAGCTATGCAGAGCAGCTGCGTGGTATGACCCCGAGTGTGGCAGTCGATAATGAAGCGAATGGCCCGGTCACGCTTAAGGCAACTCGGTTGGCCTCGATGTTTGCAGTAGACAAAACAGAGCTCAAGAAGTACCTAGTCGGCAGCGTCGAGAATGAGCTGAAGGGGAAGAAATCACAAAAGATCTATAAAGATGGCGTCAATGATACTAAGTTTTCACAATTCGCTGAGAGTGGTGGTAACTACACAGTCAATCTGGCGACAAAGGCCTCAGTCGGCCCAACGATCGATGAGACTAAGGTCAAAGACCAGGCAAAGGGCCGTAGCTATGGCGATATTCAGTCAAGCTTGGAATCGATCGATGGCGTTGAAGATGTTGACACAAAATTTTGGCCCTTCTGGGTTCATAAGGTGCCAAATGATACGAAACGAATAAACGTCGAGTTCAAGCTAAAAAATGCGAGCTAAGAATTTTTTGGCGCTCGATGTTGGGGAAAAGCGAATTGGCCTCGCTATGGCTGACAACCAGGTACGGATCGCTGTGCCATTTGGTTGGGTCGAAAATGACGACCAGGTGATGATGCATTTGGCAGAGATTATACTGCGCCACCACATCTCGCGAGTTATTGTCGGGTATCCACGTAATCAATCTGGCCAGCCAACACAGCAAACTGAATTTGTGGTACAATTTACGAGAAGGCTACGTGAGCTGGAGCTTAATATTGCGATTAATTATCAAGATGAATCGTTGACAAGCGTTCAGGCGAGGCAGCGTCTTGGTCAGGCGGTCGCACATAAGGGTGATATCGATGCTGAGGCAGCAAGTATAATTTTGCAGGATTATTTGGAGGCTATGGAGTGAAAATTCGAAAAAAACGATGGCTAACCGGTGTAATGATTGTTATGTCTGTGCTTATTCTTGGTGTAATAATCGCGGCTATTTGGTACCGGCAGATGCTGCAGCCGGTTGATCCGAATAAACAGCAGCCAGTTCAAGTGACGATCGAAAAGGGTATGACGACGAATCAGCTCGCCAAAGCGCTAGAGCAAAAGCAGCTAATCCGTAGCGCGTTCGCTTTCTCGGTGGTTGTCCGGCTGAGCGGCGCACATGCCTTCCAGGCGGGCACATATAGTATTAAACCAAGCCAGTCTCTACCAGAAATTGTCCGGCACTTGACGGGCGGCCAAGCAGAGATGATGTCGGTCACGTTCTATCCAGGGGCCACACTTGACACCAAGGCTACCAGCGGTCGCACGACAACTGTTGCCTCAGTTCTCAAGAAGGCTGGTTTTAGCGATGAGCAGATCCAGCAGGCTTTTCGGGCAGAATATACTGGTGCAGCGTTGGCCGGTCGGCCGGCTGGTGCTGGTTTAGAGGGCTATATCTATGGCGAGACCTATTCAATATCATCTGACGCCTCGGCGCAGCAAGTGCTGCAGCGAGCAGTGACACATTTTTCTCAGATTGTGACCAAGTATGACCTAGAGAGAAAGTTCGCAAGCCGAGGGTTGACGCTGTACCAGGGTATTACTCTGGCCTCGATTGTTCAGAAAGAATCGAAAGGTTGTGGTGCTGGGGTGACAGTCTGTGAAGATCAGCGGCAGATTGCCAGTGTGTTTTATAATCGCTTGAAGAAAGATATACCGCTTGGGTCCGACGTGACGTACCATTACGCCGCAGATAAGGCAGGTGTCGCACGTGACCACACGTTGAATTCACCGTACAATACGCGGCTCCACAAGGGCTTGCCGCCAGGGCCGATCGCTGTGCCTGGTCTGAGCGCACTGAATGCAGTCGCTGATCCCGCTACCACCGACAATCTCTACTTTATTAGCGGTGATGACGATGTGACTTATTTCGGTAAGACTGAGGCGGATCATCAAGCTAATGTCAAAGCTCATTGTGCCAAAAAATGTCTTCTCCCTTGACAGGTAGTTTGTTCTAAAAAATACATTGACATAATTGTCAATGTTTAGTACAATAAAAGAAGTTCACATATTGGTGCTATGTTGGTCATAGCATGTGAGGAACCTACCAGAATTGTCGTACGGACGCAGTATAACTAATTCTAGCAATATATAATATCACTAATATTAGGTCGACACGCGTCCTGTTCTAGAGCGAGAAGAAAGACAGCGTATGGTAGCACGCACTGATGGTAACATCTGGTGCAAGGAGCAGAGTATTCGTAACCAATCATCAACGAAGAAGGTAAGCAAACTTTTTCATAAGCGTGCCTTGCTGGCATATAGCGGCGTTTTCCTACTCGCCGTCTCATTTTTAACTTTGAGTAATCAAGGGAGCAACAACGTTGCCGTCCAGTCAGACACTGTGTCGGCTTCACAGGCAGTGGCGACGTCAAGCAATACTTCATCTCAGGATGCAGGTAAAATATCGGTTGACCAGCTAACTGCCGCGAATGTGGTGACTAATTTGGCCGAGACGACAAATCTCCCAGCTTCTGGCAACTTGCGAGAAGCGACTACCACCTTGACGGTTAAGAAAGAGTTGGCCCAGAACGATAGCGGTGTGATCACTAAACCACAGATTATTCAGCCTGAGACTTCGGCTGGTCGAGGCCTCAAGAATTACGTCACTAAGTCTGGCGACACGATCGAGAGTATTGCCAAGCAGTTCAAGGTGTCAGCACAGACGATTCGTTGGGCAAATAATATGACTTCTGATGCAGTTGAGCCAGGCAAGACATTGGTGATCCCAATGGTTGATGGTGTTGTCTATACGATTAAAGATGGCGATACAATAGAGAAGATTGCCGAAAAATACAAAGTCAATGCTGAGCGGGTGACGCTCTATAATGACCTGACGAACGGTGTTGCGTTGGCGAAAGATACACGAATTGTGTTGCCAGGAGCTGAACTACCAGAGAACGAGCGGCCTGGCTATACCGCGCCACGTGGAGGGCGCTCACGTAGTGGCAATGGCTCTCCGTCGGCACAGTCGGGCAGTGGTAGTACCTATGGCAATCCGTATTATAATGCATCAGTCGGCAACCGCTATGCACCGGGCAACTGTACCTGGTATGTTTATGAGCGTCGAGCTGAGCTTGGCCGGCCGATTGGTAGCTTCTGGGGTAATGCAACCTCTTGGGCGAATAGCGCTCGGTCAGCTGGTTTCCTAGTTGACAATAATCCGACACCCGGTGCGATTTTCCAGACCACCTGGGGTGGCTATGGCCTTGGCCACGTGGGAATGGTCGAGCGGGTTGATGCGCAGAATATCTATATCAGCGACATGAACTATGCTGGCTATAACATTGTGACTCACCGGGTCATCCCAATGTCAGAGGTCCATCGGTATAACTTTATTCACTAGATAAGAATTTGAGACACCAACAAAAAGCGCTGCCGTATCTTTGCGGGGCGCTTTTTGCTATACTAAAACCATGTTTGTTGATATTGCCAAAGTATTTGTCAAAGCAGGGAAGGGCGGTGACGGTGCGGTCAGTTTTCGGCATGAGAAATATGTCGATAAAGGTGGCCCGGATGGTGGCGATGGCGGCCGTGGCGGCGATGTGGTGTTTCGGGCGACGAAGGATCTCAACACCCTCCTGAGTTTTCGCTATAAGCCTGAACTAAAGGCGATGAATGGTATGGATGGTGCGAAGCGAGATAAGCGTGGCCGTAGTGGACAAACGCTTGTTGTGCCTGTGCCGATGGGTACTCTGGTCACGCGTGATGGCAAAGTGATCGCTGATCTGACCGCTGATGGCCAGCAGGCAGTCGTGGCGACCGGTGGTGACGGTGGGTTTGGGAATGCGCATTTCACCTCGAGTACACGCCAGGCACCCAAGATGGCTGAGCGGGGCGAGGCGGGCGAGGAGTTTGAGGCTGAGCTAGAACTCAAGCTGCTAGCTGATGTCGGGCTGGTTGGCTTCCCTAATGCTGGTAAGTCAACTTTTCTTAGCGTGGTGTCAAACGCCCGACCTGAAATAGCTAATTATGAGTTTACGACCCTGACACCAAATCTTGGGGTTGCTCGAATTGATGATGCCGGGTTGTTGATAGCCGATATTCCCGGTCTTATTGAAGGAGCGTCTGAAGGGAAGGGGTTGGGCGATCAGTTCTTGCGCCATGTTGAGCGCACTGCCGTACTACTGCACATGATTGATGTTTATAGTGATGACCCGGCAGAAAAATACCAAACAATTCGCCGTGAGCTTGAGCGGTATTCTCAGGAGTTGGCGGCGCGGCCAGAGATTATCGCACTGACAAAGTGCGAAGGGCTAGATGATGAGATTATCGCTATGCAGGTGAGCGGGTTACGGCGTGTTGCACCAGATAAGACGGTAGTGGCTATCTCGTCGCAAACTCATGCTGGCGTGACTGAGCTGCTACGGCTGCTGCGCCGGCAGGTTGCTGATTATCGCGCGCGCGAGCACAAGGCGGCAGAAGAAGAGGCCGCAGAGCTACCGGTGATCACTTTGGATACACGCACGATGTCTGACAAATGGACGGTTGAGCGGGTTGCGACAGCTGATGCCAAGAAGAGCGATGAGGGTGAGAATGATGGCGATAGCTTGGCCAGCAGCTGCGCGCCGCGCTTCATTGTCTGCGGTGCCAAGATCGAGAAATTCGCCCGCCGTACTAATTTTGACCAGTTCGAAGCAGTCAATCGCCTGCGCGACATCATGAGAAAGATGGGTATTACTCATGAACTGCTGCGCCAAGGAGCGACCGGCCAGAGCGTCATCCAGATCGGTGAGGATGAGCTGACGTTGGTCGAGCAGTAAGTGATTGTGTCAATGTACTATAAAACAACCAAGGTAGTTAGTGGAGTTACCTTGGTTGTTATCAATTGATGAAACTATTACTACATACCCCAGCGGTCACTTAGGAGTTGGAGTTTGCTCTTATATTATTAGGCTGCTAGCTCGGTGTAGCCAGAAGAGTAAAAACCCTCTAGGAGTTTTTTGATATGGTCTATTTCATCATGTATTAACGTTGCCTGATAAGAAACACTGTCTGCTGTATTCTCAATTTCACTAAGTATAGCAATAGATTTTTTTGCAATTTGCTGAATGTCTGTGACTGATGAGAATCGTTCAGCTTCTAGGGACTGATCTTCTCTCCTGGACTCTTCATGAGAAGAGATGTAGGCGTGTAAGTGTGCGCTATAGCTTTGTAGCTCATTAAATTTCCCCCGTAGCTCAGAGGTGGTTTTTTGAATAGAGTGCTCCTCGTGGCTTAATAGGCTCTTTTGTGTTGTCTCAATGCAGACGCGAGCTTTCTCGCATGATTGACCAACTGAATATAGAAAATCAACAAAACCTTTTTTATCTACTTCTTCTTTCTGGGTAGAAGATTGTTCTGTTGTATCCTCTTTCTCTTCCACGGTGGAGTATTCTATGCTGTTTTCTTCATGTTTTTCCTGTGTGGAGAAGGTCGGCATCGTATAGTCAAGAAGAGCACTGACCTGGTCTTGTGCACCCTGGAGATTTCCGTATACTTCTCCGTAGAGATCGCCTACTTGTCGACTAAGCCAGACAAGTAGATTGAGACTATCGTCTAAAGACTGTCGTCCATTAGCACCTTCGATAGCAACAGAAAGGTCTCGATAATTGCCATTTTCCGTGTTTGCTGACTGCTGTGTCAGCGTCAGAACTTTTTCCATAAAATTCCTGACTGGATCAGTGGCCTCCCTGACCCTTCCAGGTAGTTCCTTAGCTTGCTTAGTTATATCGGGTGTAAGATCAACCGTTCTAGTGAGTTCTTCTGCTAGTTTCTTTTCGGATGATTGGTGGTCATCGTCAAACCTCTCAGTATTACTAGTAATGTTTAGATTTGGGCGGGTGCTATTATCTTTTTCCATAGTAAATTAATTATACCATACTATAGCTATATGTGCGAGATTATATATAGATAATAGCAGGCTTTTCAGGCCGGCATCATGGTCTGCTATACTTGAAATATGGCCCAGACGTTTTTCTTCTATGATCTTGAGACGAGCGGATTTAATCCACGGCAAGATCGGATCATGCAGTTTGCTGGGCAGCGGACAACTATGGATTTGCAGCCAATTGGTGAGCCATACAATCTACTGGTGATGCTCAATGATGATACGCTGCCAAGCCCCGAAGCGCTAATGGTGACCGGTATTACACCGCAAAAGACAGTCGAAGAGGGGTATACTGAAGCTCAGTTTGCCCGTGTGGTGAGCGAAGAAGTGTTTACGCCGGGGACGATTGCAGTTGGCTTCAATAATATTCGGTTTGATGATGAATTTATCCGTCATTTGTTGTGGCGGAATTTTTATGACCCATACGAGTGGGCATGGCGGGACGGGCGGAGCCGCTGGGACATGCTGGATGTAGTACGCATGACGCGGGCATTACGACCCGAAGGTGTCAACTGGCCACTCGACGATAAGGATGAACCAACCAACCGTCTAGAGCTGATCACCGCGCTAAATAAGATTACTCATCAGAACGCTCATGATGCATTGGCTGACGTGACCGCACTGATCGAAGTGACAAAACTGATCAAAACAGTCCAGCCGCAACTTTTTGACTACCTTTTGACAATGCGTGACAAAAAGGCGTTGCAGCAGCTCGTGAGCTTGACTGATAAAAAACCCTTTGTCTACACCAGTGGTCGTTATGATAAAGCCTATGACAAGACGACGGTGGCTTGTCCACTGGCGCCGGCACCGCATGGTAATGTGCTCGTTTATGATTTGCGGTATGACCCGACGCCACTGGTGAAGCTTAGCCAGCAGCAGCTTGCTGAGAAGTTATTCGCCTCATGGGAGGAGCGTCAAGCTGAGGGGTTTATCAAACTACCCGTCAAACCATTGCAGTATAATCACTGCCCTGCAGTGGCACCGCTAGGAGTGCTAGAGCAGGGAGGGGGTTGGCAACGGATCGGCCTTGACCAGGCGACGGTGACCCGACACTATACGATACTCTTGCAGCACCCTGAGTTTGCTGATCGTCTGCGCGCGCTCTTTGCTCAGAAACCTGAATATAAGAAGTCGACCGATCCCGAGGGTCAATTATATGAGGGGTTTGTTACCGATGCCGACAAAACACGAGTCGAAGCAGTTCGCCGCGCCAGCGCAAAAGAGTTAGCCGGCTTTCACCCGCAGTTTGGCGATGAGCGGCTCCCAGAACTGCTGCTGCATTATAAAGCTCGTAGTTTCCCCGGCAGTCTCGATGAGGGCGAGCGAGCAGCTTGGCAGCAGTGGCGCAGTGCTCATGTGCAGGCCCAACTTCCGCAGTTTATGGCGGCGCTACAGCGGCTGGCTACGTCGGATAATGCCGATGAATTTATCCTGCAGGAATTGCAGCTATGGCTAGAGTCAGTGCTGCCGACCGATGAATAACTACCTTTATGGAGGCACACTCAAAGAAAAAACGGGCCGCCTCTCACACCCGTTCACCTGTTTCTAATTCTAATAGTATAACAAACTACGATGTCACTGAGACAAAATCAGGCTGAAAAGCCGGTGTGGTAGTCTCTTCGGTCAGTTTATCTCCATCAGTCAGCCGTCGCTTGCGTAATTCTTGCTTGACACGAGCCCTCAAGAGAGCAATCACAACCAGCCGACTCATGCTTTCGGTGACATAGTAGACCGTTTGCTGTGAAGAATCGCCTGGATCGGCCGCGACCGGCACAGGCGGTAACGCAGTCGGCACCGAGGCTGGATACGCAGTCGTACTAGGCACTACAGCTGGGTAGTGTGGCGCGGAAGACTCTTCTGCCTGTCGTTGCTCGAATTCGCCGAGATGCTCGATAATTCTCCAGGTCGCATCACGAATTGGCTGGCCAAATAGCAGTACAAACGGCACGAAACTGACGTAGACGATGAGCAGTGCGATAGCCGGAATAGTGATGTTCGTAAATGGAATACGACCAATGATCAAAAAGGCGGCAAACTCTTCGCTTGTCAGTATAATGTATAGTGCCAAGATGACACATAAAACAATCGGTGCTTTCCCAAACCTTTTCATACCTAAACTTACTATACCAAGAGAGATTCATATTTGCAACCGTAAGCATAATTTATTTTTTGTAAAAATTTGCGGTAAATACTGGGGTTCGTCCTCTGACTATCGACAGCTGGTTGGAAAAATTGCCAACTATCGTCTATAATAGATCAGCTATGCCGGAGGTAATTCGCGTCAAGGGCGCTCGTGAACATAATTTGAAAAATGTCGACGTGGCAATCCCGCGCGATAAATTAGTGGTAATCACTGGGTTGAGTGGCAGCGGTAAGTCATCACTGGCATTTGATACGATTTACGCCGAGGGGCAGCGCCGCTATGTCGAAAGCCTCTCGAGCTATGCGCGGCAATTTTTGGGTATCATGGATAAGCCAGATGTCGATAGTATCGAGGGGCTGAGCCCAGCAATTTCGATCGATCAAAAATCAACCAGCCGCAATCCACGCTCGACCGTAGCCACGGTGACTGAGATTTATGATTATTTACGCCTCTTATTTGCGCGGATTGGTACGCCGCATTGCCCAGCTCTCAAGCCCGATGGTACGCGCTGCCATAAGCCGGTATCGCGCCGCACGGCCGAGGCGATTATCCAGGAAATTGCCACCCACTATGAGGATAAGCGGCTGCTTTTGCTGGCACCGATTGTCAAGAACAAGAAGGGTGAATTTGCTCATATCCCAGAGCAATATCGCCGGCTCGGCTATGCACGAGTACGAGTTGACGGGGTAGTCTACGCGCTGGATGAGTTCCCGCAGCTGCAAAAGAGCTATCAGCACAATATTGAGCTGGTGGTTGACCGCCTGGCTATGAACAATTACTTGACCAGTCGATTGAGCCAGAGCGTTGAGCAGGCACTGGAGCTTGGGCAGGGGGTTGTCGAGGTGCTGGATGCTGATACGGATGAGTTGAAGACGTTTTCGCAGCGTTATGCGTGTATTGATCATCCGGATGAAGAGATCCCAGAACTCGAACCGCGACTATTTAGCTTTAATGCGCCGCAGGGAGCTTGCCCGAGCTGTACTGGACTCGGTAGCCGACTAGAGGTTGATCCTCGCTTGGTGTTGAATGAGAACTTGACAATCGCCGAAGGGGCAATTCGGCCGTATAATCGGATCAACGTCGATAATTTTTATATGCGCAAGATTTCTGCGGTAGCTGAGGCGCATGGTTTCAGTGTTCGGACACCGGTGAAGCAGCTGTCCGACGAAGCTCGTCAAAAAGTACTCTACGGTACCGGTAAGCAAAAGTATCAAGTGCAGCTCGGTAACGGGCGGTATTACGATACGACCTACGAGGGTGTGATCCCGAATCTAGAGCGGCGCTGGAAAGAGACCGATAGCGAATTTATGCGCAAGGACATCGAGCGGTTCATGCGCCGGCGTGATTGCTATACTTGCGGCGGTGCACGCCTGAAACCAGTCGTTCTGGCGGTGACGGTGCAGGGCCTCAATATTATGGATATATGCGATCTCGGCGTTGACGATGCGCTTGACTTGTTTGCGCATAAGTTAACTCTCGACTCGCAGCAGGCGGCAATCGCCCGGTTGATTATCAAGGAGATCACTGCTCGGTTGGGTTTTATGAGCAATGTTGGGCTGAACTATCTGGAATTAGGACGAGCTGCTAATACATTGAGTGGTGGTGAGGCGCAACGAATTCGGCTGGCGACGCAAATTGGTAGCGGCCTGCAGGGCGTGCTGTACGTGCTGGATGAGCCATCAATTGGCCTACACCAGCGCGATAATGATCGGCTGATCGCCACACTGAAGCACCTGCGCGACCTCGGCAATACGGTGCTAGTCGTCGAGCACGATGAAGACACGATTCGCCAGAGCGACTTTTTGATTGATATGGGGCCAGGCGCCGGTGTGCATGGCGGCGCGGTGGTGGCGCTGGGCTCTCCTGAAGAGGTAGCCAAATGTGCAGATAGCGTGACTGGCCGGTATCTGTCGGGTGCAGAAAAGATTGCTGTACCAAAACATCGCCGCCAGGCTGATGCCAGCCGCCAGCTGATCGTCCGCGGTGCTCGCGAGAACAATTTGAAGCAGATCGACGTGGCGTTCCCGCTGGGCTTGATGACGGTAGTATCGGGTGTTTCAGGCAGCGGTAAATCGACCCTGGTTAATGATATTATTGCCAAGGAATTAGCAGCGCGGCTCAATCGGGCCAGCGATGTACCGGGTGCACACGACAAGATTGAGGGCGTGAAGCAGCTGGATAAAGCCATCGTCATCGACCAGTCACCAATAGGCCGTACGCCGCGCTCCAATCCGGCGACCTACACTGGTATTTTTACGCCAATTCGCGAACTGTTTGCCAGTACCCCTGAGGCTAATGTCCGCGGCTATAAAGCGGGGCGGTTCAGTTTTAACGTCAAGGGCGGCCGCTGCGAAAATTGTCAAGGCGACGGTATGATCAAGATCGAAATGCATTTCTTGCCGGATGTCTACGTCCAGTGCGACGAGTGCCATGGCCAGCGTTATAACCGTGAGGCGCTAGAGATTAAATATAAAGACAAGACAATTGCTGATGTGCTGGATATGACAGTCGAGCAGGCGGCGGATTTCTTTGATAGTGTACCAAATATTGCCCGGAAACTGCGGACGCTGGTGGAGGTTGGTCTTGGCTATATCAAGCTCGGCCAGCCGGCGACGACCTTCTCGGGTGGCGAGGCGCAGCGGATCAAACTGGCGACAGAGCTCTCTAAGCGCTCAACCGGCAAAACCATGTATATTTTGGATGAGCCAACGACTGGATTGCATTCTGCTGATGTCAAGCGGCTATTGGGGATATTGCAGCAGCTTGTCGAAGGTGGCAACAGTATGATCATCATCGAACACAATCTGGATGTCATCAAATCAGCCGACTGGATTATCGATATGGGGCCTGAGGGTGGTCTCGGCGGCGGCACCGTGGTGGCCAGCGGTACACCAGAGCAGGTAGCCAAAGCGAAGGGGTCATTTACCGGCCAATATCTTCAACCTCTACTGAAGCGGTAGCGGCCGACCGGCCCTACAGGGCAGACCTACCGCCCGCTAAGCATATAAAACAACCTACCAGATTTGGCTACGAGAGCTTGAGTTTTGCGGATATACACGTTACTTCTGCCGCGTAAAAAGGGTATTCCACTGCAGCTTGACCGCGCGGGCAATCGCTTGGCGTCGCTTTTTGTCTTTGAGCGCGTGAATAACCATCGGCGAAAGGCTGAGGAAGATGATAATCAAAGCGGCCAGCTCAACGTTGATACCCATCTTATGGAGTTGAGCGCCGGCAAAGTAGCCGAGATAGGTAAATACCGTTGTCCAAATAGCAACGCCTAAAATATTAAACGGCACAAACTTACGATAATCCATCTTGCCAATACCAGCGACCAATGGCACAAAAGTACGTACCACTGGGATAAAGACTGCCAGCACGATCGCTAACGGTCCGTGCTTTTGATAGAATCGTTCGGCCTTTTCTAGGTAGGATTTTTTGAAGATGCGGCCATCCGGGCGCTTGTACAGTTTTTTGCCGAAATGTCGCCCCCAAAGATAACCGGTACTCTCGCCAAGCACACCAGCAAAAAACAATAGTAAGACAAATAAGTGAATATTAATTGGTAAGTAGTGCTCTTGCACCAAAAAGCCAGCGGTAAACAACAAGCTATCGCCAGGCAAAATAAATCCAATTAATAAACCAGTTTCGGCAAAAACGACCAGCAAAATAGCAGCCACGCCAAGATTAGTGATGAAGTGAATAAGGCTTTCCATATGCCCTCATTGTACCATATACGGTGCAGGGCGCCATCTGATATAATAGGGAATGCAATATCAATTTTACCTCCGAACAGGTATCCAGTGAAAGGAGAAGTATGGGAGATAAAATTACTTTACGCATCCAGGCACGGACAGTGCGTGGCAAGAAGGTGGCTCAGCTACGTCGAGAGGGGCTCACACCGGGTGTTGTGTATGGCGCTGGCTTTGAGGCAGTGGCTGTTCAAGCATCGGCACAAGAGGTTGCCAAGGTAGTGCAGCTGGCTGGTCAGCATACACCAGTCCACTTGACGGGCAGCAAGCGCCGTATCGCCATGATCAAGCAGGTGGATCGACACCCAGTCAAGCAGTCAATTCGCCATGTCGCCTTTCATGCAGTGAAGGCAAATGAGCCGGTGATTGCCGAAGTGCCAATTCGCTTGGTTGGCCAGGGCGAATCAGTTGCTGAAAAGAATGGCTTGGTAGTGCTGCAGGCAGTCGAAAAAGTTGAAGTGAAGGCTCTGCCGATGGATCTACCAGAAGCTCTGACGGTATCAGTTCATGAGCTTACAGAGCCGGGTGACAGAGTAACGGTTGGCCAGATTGATTTACCAGAGGGAGTTGAGCTAGTTGAGCACGATGATGGCCGCGAAGGGACTGAGGATGACGATACGACGATTCGTGATATCGTCATCGCCAGCGTCTATGAGCCGAGTGCCCTGCAGGCAGCCAATGACGCTGCTGCCGGAGAGGCTGAGTCTGCTGATGCCGACCAGCTCGATGACGAACCAGCAAACGAGTCAGCGACGTCCTGATCAGTCGGATCAATAATGAGCACACGCTGGCCTGAGATAGACCAGAGGTCAGCGTGTGCTGAATAAAGCTCTCGGGGGAGTTATTCTTCGATAAAGCCGCCACTTTGTCGTTGCCATAGGCGGGCGTAGGCGCCGTTTTGTGTGATCAGCTCATCATGGCGGCCGTCCTCGATGATCTGGCCATTCTCCATGACGATGATGCGATCAAGCTTGGCGATGGTAGAAAGACGGTGAGCGATCACCAGTGATGTACGATTATCCATCAATGTCTCCAGCGATCGTTGAATAAGCGCCTCAGACTCTGAATCAAGGGCCGAGGTTGCTTCATCAAGAATTAAGATAGGTGCGTCCTTGAGGATGGCCCGGGCGATGGCGATCCGTTGCCGTTGGCCACCACTTAGTTTGATACCGCGCTCGCCAACCAGTGTGTCGAAGCCGTCAGACAGCGCCATGATGAAATCATAAGCACCCGCTTGTTTGGCGGCATTTTTGATGGCTGCATCGTCAGCAGCAGGGTTGCCATAGGCGATATTTTCGCGGATGCTCCGGTGAAACAGCAGTGGCTCTTGTGGCACGTAGGCGATCTGTGCTCGTAGGCTTGCCTGAGTCACCTCGGCGATATTTTGCTGATCAATGATGATCGCGCCACTATCAATATCAGCAAAGCGCAGGAGTAGCTTGGTGAGGGTGGTTTTGCCGGAGCCGCTGGAGCCGACAAGCCCGACCTTTTCGCCCGGCTTGATAGCCAGTGAGAAATTGTCAAACAGCGTGGAACCCTCGCCTTCATCATGGGTGAAGGTGACAGCTCGCAGCTCAATAGCACCGTGCGTGACGTGGAGCTGCTGTGTGGTTGTATCGATTACGCTGGTCGGTGCCTTGAGAATGTCGACCATCTCACGGGCGTTACCGAGGACGCGGTTATACGTCCGCATAATACTATTCATGTTCCATAGTTCGCGGGCAACACTACCGGTATAGGTAATGATTAAATAGACTGCCGCGACAGAGACAATCTGATGCTGTGAAGCATAAATTGCAAAGGCAATCGCCGCTATCTTGATCACTGTGGTGATAGTCGAATAAACGCTACTGACCTTGAGAAAACCACGCATAGTGCCAAGGCTCGCCTGACGCCACCGATTAGTGATGGTGGCAAACTCAGCCTGTTCTTGGCGTTCACCGCTAGATGATTTGACCGCCAGAATATTCGACACGACGTCGGCCAAGCGGCCGCTGACTGCATTGTTGGCGCTGGCTTCTTTTTCGTTGAGCGTCGCCATTGGTCGGGAGCCAAAGTAGACAACCACGCCAAACAATATTGCAAACAAAGCCAAAAAGAGCGCATACTGCCATAGGAGTGTCGATAGGACAGTAATTGAACCGATCAGTGAAATTGCCAGCGGCAGGACTGACCAAATGATACTATCCCAAAACTGCTCAACAGCTCCGGTCAGCTTGTTTGTTTGGCTCACTAATGATCCGCCGAACTTGCTAGAGTGAAAGAACATAGTCTGATGGACCAGCTTATCAAAGGCCCTGGTATACAAATCTCGCTGCATGGCTGTCTCAAATGTCCAGACAAAGTACAACACCAATCGCCAGCCGATAATCTCTGACCACACTTGACTGGCAGCATAGAGACCAACCAGCCCCCAGAGCGCGCTTGTCTGTGATAACTGATGGGTTTGAATGGCGGTGAGGAGCTGGGCAATGACAAGTGGGCCGATAAACATGCTCACAGCAAACGTGACCGCGGCAAACAGGAGGGCTAGGTTTCGTCGCCCTCGATAGGGCACCGATGCCTGCCAGAATAGCCGTAGAATATCTTTGCTTGTAGTTTTTTTCTTCAAAAATGTGTCCTTTCTTGGCGGTTATATATTAATAAAAAGGGGTGCTGTGGCTACTCTGCGGTATAGCCAGACATACCAAGATCGTCAACGACCTAAGATAAAACGTCTGGTGCAGTTCTAGAAGAGCCCAGGTGAGGTGAGCTCATAGGATTGCTCATTATACAGCGGATCGCCTGGCGAGTCAAGTGCGGCGTTAGTTGACCCGGCTGGTATTTCTTGTGATGTGCACCAAGGTGCGTTACAATAGGTGAGATGGCTTTACACAATATAACGACAACACAAGAATTTGAATCACAAGTGCTCAAAAGCACTCAGCCGGTTTTGGTTGATTTTTGGGCGACGTGGTGTCCACCGTGTCGAGCGATGGCGCCGATTTTGCAGCAAATTGCTGACGAGACCACTTTTTCTGTGGTCAAGATTGATATCGAGGCTAGCCCGGACACTGCCGCACTCGCACAACAATATGGTGTCCAGAGTATTCCAAATATGAAGATTTTTGCAGGCGGGAAGCCAGCCGCTGAGCTAATCGGCATGAAGCCAAAGCAGGCATTGATCGACACGCTAGAGAGTGCAGCCGGTGACTCAACTAATTAGAGTGTGAGTACCTACACGAGTAGGAGGATGAGTATATTATGCAGGTAGAAAAGGAAGGAGAAAGATATGAAGGGTTTTTATGGTGATATCGAGCAGCTCACGGTGACAAACCAGGCGTTTCGTCGAGTACTGTATACGGCGCACCACTGTCAGCTAGTGGTGATGGCGCTACCAGTTGGCGAGGAGATTGGCGCAGAGGTGCACCCGGAGAATGATCAATTCTTCCGCTTTGAGGCTGGGACCGGTACGGTGGTGGTTGATGGCCACGAGTACCAAGTGAGTGATGGCAGCGCAGTGATCGTGCCGGCTGGTGCTGAACATAATGTCATCAATACCGGTGATGAACCACTCAAACTCTATACGATATATAGTCCAGCTCACCATAAAGATGGCATCGTGCGGGCTACTCGCCAGGAAGCTGAAGCACACGAAGAAGATTTTGACGGCTTGACGACAGAATAATACACTTTTCGGTTATCGTTCGCCTTCTTGGATTGTTGATGGTATAATAGGGGCAGAAGGAGGCAAATACCATGTGTCCAATTGATGTGTTTGCTCACGTGTTACTCCCTGATTTTTATCAGGCGATGTTGCAGATTGATGCGACTATATCAGACTCATTGCCATTCGTTCAGCATCCGCAGCTGGCCGATATGGGTACTCGGCGGCAGTTTTGGGATGGTGAGACGCGGCAGATTATTGCTCCTGTCCATATCAGTCCAGAGGAGTATTGCGAGAGTCGGCAAGCGGCGCAGCTGTGCTTGCAGGCCAACGAGGAGCTGATGGCACTTGTCCGGCAGCATCGTGATATGTTTCGGGCTGGAGTGGCCTTGGTGCCGATGAGCCAGCCTGATATTGTAGAGGAGATCATCAGGGATCAAGTGCAGCTTTCGACTGAGCTTGTCGGCGTGCAATTGTTCACACGGTCCTGCGGCAAGAGTATTGCCGACCCTCTCTTCGCCCCGATTTTTCAGCTGTGTGCTCAGGCGCATATTCCGATATGGCTTCACCCGGTGTTTGATGTGCGTAAGCCGGATAACAACCTCATCTTCAGCTGGGAGTACGAGACCAGCCAGGCGATGCTGCAGTTGGTGCAGGCGGGCGTACTACGACAGTACCCAGACTTGGTGATTATCACCCATCATGCCGGAGCAATGGTGCCATACTTTGCGGCACGGATTACTCACATGCTCCCCGAGGAGCAGGCGGCGGATTTTGCGAAATTTTATGTTGATACGGCTATTTTGGGCAACCCCAAAGCGCTCGAATTAGCCGTCGATTATTACGGTGTTGACCATGTACTGTTCGGTACGGATGCGCCATTTGATATCGAACCAGCTGGTGCGACAGCCGAGATTGAACAGGCGATCCAACAACTCTCTCTGAGCCAGGATGACAAAGAGGCGATTCTATGGCGCAACGCGACAGATCTGCTACCAGCGATCGCCTAGGTGTGCGACAGATGCTTGGTCGGTTGGTTGGCCGGGTGTTGTCGTTTTTACACCGGTTTAGAAGCGGGAGCGATAGAGTGAGAGTGCTCGCCCGCCGATCAGATGGTAAGATTCTCGTGGTTCGGAACTACTATAGCCGGCAAGGGTGGGCACTTCCCGGTGGTGGCGTCAAGCGGTCTGAATCTCGCGTACAGGCAGCCAGAAGGGAGTGTGTCGAAGAGGTTGGTTTGCAGGTTGACTCGCTTCGGTATGTTGGCTGTACCTATTCGTACGAATCATACAGGCCGTTCGTGGTATATGTGTATGCTGGGGTGGTCTCTGGTGATGGGGTAGTCAGGCGTAATCACGAAATCATGGCAGCTGACTGGGCTGATGGCGCCCAACTCCCTCAAGAATACCGATCTTTTATAGATAAATAAAATATGATATAACAACGCTATGATAAAGAATTTGCAGACTGATAGAATTGATAACATATGTGGATACAATAGTCGGCAGGAGAGTCTCCACGATGTGATGGAGCGAGCAGAAACTCCGAACTATGCGGTGCTCGGTGCGGCAGTATTGGCGGCGGTAGGGTCAGCTCTTAAGGCAGAAGCAGTCGACTGGGATAATCAAGCTATCTCTCTCACGGAGGATGCTCAGAGAGCGGCTAATACGGTGGATGGTGACCGTGCAGTGGACGTTCTTGTCATGAGTACCAATGAGCAGCAGATAGCCGACTATCGCACAACGCTAGCAGCAGCGCTTGGCTATGAGGGTGCCTCCGTATCCGGGCTGTGCGAGAGTCGAAAAAGCAAGCGAGCTCTCCGAGGTATCACGGGCTTCTGTCTTGATAAGCGGTCAGGTTCATTGTCGCTCCAGGGGTACAGGGTTGTTACATCACTGCCATCTGATAGCTTGGAGCCATGGCTTATCAAACAGGATGACCATGTGCTTTGCCGGACACTGAGTCCTGTTGCTCAGCTGGGATTGTATATGAATCAGCCAATCGCAGGGCTCCATTCGCAGCGCGATGAGCTTGTCGGCGAAGTGAGAGATCTTCTCATGCCACACGGTAAGATTGGTGATGTCCCGGCAGGTTACCGCAATCTTTATTTGGATTTTCTGCAGCACTCTCACGAAGTGACCCGGGCCCGGTGCAGAAGATAGGGCGCTCTGGCCTCCTCGGAGCCCTTAAGTGTGCGCTATAATAAATTTGTGAATGCCGCATTATCTCAAAAATTAAAGACACTACCGTGCCGCCCTGGGGTATATTTTCATAAGGCAAAAAATGGCGAGGTAATTTATGTCGGGAAGGCGGCCGTGTTGCGCAACCGAGTACGTCAGTATTTTCAAGATTCTCGTGGTCGCGACAACAAGACTATGGCTCTGGTGGCAGAAATTGCCGACACTGATTGGATCGAGACTGAGAGTGAAGTGGATGCACTATTCCTCGAGAGTGAGATGATCAAGCGCTATATGCCACGCTACAATGTACTGCTACGTGATGATAAGTCGCAAACATTTGTCCGGATCGACATGAAGAGCCAGTGGCCGATCGTCGGCTTTACCCGCAACCCACGCGATGACGGGGCAGAATATATCGGCCCTTTTTACAACGGATTGGCACTAAAGAAAGCTGTGCGGTATCTGCGCAGAGTGTTTCCCTATCTGACACGGCCGCGCCGGCCAGGCCACAGCCGCCTTGATGAAGACTTAGGCTTGAGCCCAAAGGTAAGCGACGACCCGAGCGCCTACAAGGCTAATCTCCGTACACTAATTAGCTATATAAAAGGCAACCGCAAGGCTATTGTTGCTGAGCTGGAGCGCGATATGAAAACGGCTGCTGGATTGCAGCAGTTTGAACGTGCCGCTGAGTTGCGCAATAAATTGCGAGCCATGCAGGAGCTGCAGCAGCGGGTGTGTTTTGGTGATAGAGAATTTCTGGCGATCAGTAAAGACCGAGCCTTGGCGGATTTGGCGAAGTTGCTTGGCTTGGCGCAGATACCTGCTCGTATTGAGGGGTATGATATTAGCCATATGAGTGGCCACCAGGTAGTTGCTAGCATGGTGGTTTTTACGAATGGGGTGAGTAACCGTACTGAGTACCGCAAGTTTAAAGTAGCCGAAAAAAACGACGACACTGGTAATATGCACGATGTCATTTTTCGCCGGCTGAGTGAGCGCCGCCTAAAAGGATGGGGGAAGCCAGACCTCTTGTTGATAGATGGTGGCAAAGGCCAGCTGGCTGCGGCAATCAAGGCGCGTGATCGACAGGGTGTCCACGTGCCGATCATCAGTATTGCTAAGCGCCACGAGGAGTTGCTTGTCCACAAGACTGGCTCACACGTTGATATAAGATTCCTCCAGCAGTCAGTAGCCGAGCGGCGGCCTGACCTAGTGGTTGATGACCATGGTGATGTGTTTGTGGTCGATCTCCACCCTTACCATCGCAATGCTGGTGCTCACTCCAAAAATTTGCGTGGTCTGTCGGTGGGTGAATCAGCACCCTCTGACTCAGCGGCAGATACGTTGGCGTCTGCTGATATTGTCAAGCTGTTTCAGCGGATTCGTGATGAAGCGCATCGGTTCGCGGTGAGTTATCATACCGTATTAGCGCGCCGTACTGGCACCAAAAACCAGCTGGAGCAGATTCCTGGTATTGGCCCGAAGACGCGCGCCAAACTCCTCAGGTATTTTGGCAGTGTGCGGGCTGTCTGCCAGGCCGACCGTACTGCGCTGAAGCGTGTCGTCAGTGAGGCTCAAGCCGAAGCGATTTGGCAGGCGTCTATTGAATTTCGACATGACGAATAATTACGCTTATGCTATTATAGCGATATGAAAAAAGGTTTTACATTGATCGAAATTATGGTTGTTTTGGTGGTTATTGCCATACTTGTTGGTATTACCATCGTCAGTTATGGTGCGTGGCGCCATAATGTCACCCAAAAGGCTATCACTTCAGATCTACGGTCGGCCGCCAGTGCGATGGAGCAGGCCAAGAATTTTGGTAACGTCTACCCGGCGCAGCTGCCGTCATCCTACAAGTCAAACTCGACACAAATCACCGTCTACGTGCAAAATTCGCATAAGGATTTTTGTCTTGAGGGGGCCAGTACGTCACCAAATATCAAACTTCATATCAAAAATGGCTCATCAGAGGTGTATGAGGGCGGCTGCCCAGCTGTCACACCGACACCATGAGGAGGCGCTATTAGACAAAATGACAGTTGATCGCTATAATAGCGGTGATTATGAGACGACAATTTGCAGCTTTTTTGGTCCGTTGGGCGTTGAATTCGGTTGGTATTTGGGTGGCGGTACGCCTGTTTGGCTCTGGGCAACAGTCGCTTGATGGTGCTGCGACTGTGGGGACATTTATTTTTGCTGGATTAATCTTTTCGATTATTAATTCCGTCCTTAAGCCAATTGTGACAATTTTGTCTTTACCGGCTATTCTGCTGACGCTTGGGTTGTTTACCTTGATTGTCAATGGTCTGATGGTGTATATCTCGCTCGCGTTGGTACCGGAGCTATCGATGAACTTCGGCGACTCGGTGCTTGCTGGAATTATTCTTAGTCTGGTAAACTATATAGTAAGCAGTGCGTTGAGTTTGAAGTCGGCGCCAGAAGAATAAGGAGAATACATGCCATTAGATACTATTTTGCCGTATATCACACTGGGCTCAGCAGTACTGATGATTATCGCTATTTTGCTGCAGCAGCGTGGTGCAAGTCTTGGCGCGGGGTTTGGCTCGTCTGGCGAGCTATTTACGACTCGTCGTGGGTTTGATAAAAATCTATTCGATGTAACTATAGTTTTTGCAGTGATTTTTGTGTTATCAATCCTGGCGAGTCTTGTGCTGCCTGGCGCAAAGTCATAGAGGTGTCGCTGCTTGAGCAACAAAAAGACCTCTTGGAAACGATTTCAGCGGCTTCGTCTTTCACGGAAGGCGCTTAATCAGCGTGTCCAGAAAATTGAGAAGGGGACAATTCGTCATGCTCACCGGTTTGTGATGTCGCGGCTTGACCGGCTATCAGGGGTGCGGCGGCATGTGTTGAGTTGGCTGGTGCTGGTGATGCTGCTAGTCAGTCTGAGTGCGACGCAGTGGATCGTCTTTCGCGATAATTATAGCTTTCGGGCTCCGGCGGCTGGGGGGACGTATTCAGAAGGAGTACTCGGCCCACTTGCGACACTGAATCCTCTGTATGCTCGCTCTAATGCGGAAAAATCAGCAGCTCGACTGCTGTTTGCCAGCTTATATAATTACGACACTACCGGTCATCTCAAAGGCGACATGGTTGACCGGCTGACCATTAGTCAAGATGAAATGAACTACACCGTGACACTCAAACGGGGATTGAAGTGGTCTGACGGCGTGCCGATCACCGCCAAAGATGTCGTCTTCACTGTGTCGCTTTTGCAAAATCCAAACACCAATAGCGAAATTACCGGCTGGCAGCTCGCAAAAGCAACTGCTCTTGATGATCAGACAGTTAGGTTTACACTGGCCGCACCATATGCGCCGTTTATGCATGCGCTGACCTTTCCGGTATTGCCGCAGCATAGTCTGGCTGATGTTCACCCTTCGGAGTTGCGGCAGCATAAGTACAGTCAGTCGCCGGTCACCTCTGGTCCATTTGCCCTGCGTTTAGTGCAAAACGCAGCAGCCGACGGCACGAAGAAGATTGTCCATTTGGTCGCGAACACCTACTATCACGCCGGTACGCCTAAATTAGAGCGATTTCAGCTGTATGTGTATCCATCGCGTGATGATATTGCCAGAGGCTTGCGGGTCAGTGAGATTATTGCGACACCCGAGCTGATGTACGATGCCCAAAAAGACCAGGCGATTCAGCAAAACTACACCAGTCAGTCATACGGTGTCAATAATGGGGTATACGCGATTTTCAATACCGCTGCGTCTGGGCCGCTCCAATCGCAAAAAGTTCGCCATGCTCTTTTTGGTAGCGTTAATATTCAAGCACTGCGCCGTAAGTTATCGCGTGCCAGCGAGGTGCTTGATGGGCCAATCCTACCGCATCAGGTTGAGGGTAGTCTGCCGCGATACGACAAACCTGATGTCGCCAAAGCAAAACGGCTGCTCGATGAAGACGGCTGGACACTCCAAAATAACCAGCGCCGCAAGGGAAATGACACACTGAAATTATCGCTTGTGGCGCTCAAGGGTCACACGTATGAGGAAGCGGCGCAGTATTTGGCTGCAGTGTGGCGCCAAGCGTTGAACGTCGAGGTTGATATCCGGGTGGTTGATCCAGCCGACACCTCGCAGGATATCCTACAGACAGTATTGCAGCCGCGCCAGTTTGACGTATTGGTCTATGAATTTGTGCTCGGGGGCGACCCAGATGTCTATGCCTACTGGCACTCATCGGAGGTAAATCCGCGTGGTCTTAATTTCGCCAATTACAATAGTGCGATTGCTGATGAAGCGCTGGCTGGTGGGCGGGCCAAACTGTCTAGCAAGCAGCGCCTCGATAAGTATCGGGCATTTGTCAAATACTGGTATGCTGACGCACCGGCTATACCGCTCTATCAGGCAAAAATTGACTATATTCATCTGCCATCAGCCCAGACAATTGCACCATCTGCTCGGCTAGTATCGCCAACTGATCGCTATGCGAATGTCTTGCACTGGACGATTCGCAGCGCGCCCGTTTACAAAACACCATAGCATCGGTATAATAGCAGGCAGTGGTGCGCCACAGGTTTTGGTAAGCGTGAGCTTGCTGGAGCCATTGTGATATGCGGGCGTGGCGGAATTGGTAGACGCGCTAGCTTGAGGGGCTAGTGAGCATTGTGCTCGTGGAAGTTCAAGTCTTCTCGCTCGCACCAGGATATGATACACAAGGCGCGTTGGCGGAGCGGTGACGCAGAGGTCTGCAAAACCTTTTAGACGAGTTCGACTCTCGTACGTGCCTCCACGAAATCATAAGCGCGAGTGGCGGAATAGGTAGACGCGAGGGACTTAAAATCCCTTGGCCAAAAGCCGTGCGGGTTCGATTCCCGCCTTGCGCACCACCACTGCTGAAATAGCAAAGTGGAGGGGCGAGATCGACAGATTACGCCTAGTTGTGCTATACTAAAGTTGTTATTAACAAAAGGAGATTCTTACACAATGGACCCATCAAAAATCATATTGATTACCGTTGTCGCTGTCGTTGTTTTGGTTATTTTGCTGTTGATCGGCATATACAATGGCTTGGTGAAACTGCGCAACCGTGTCGATGAAGCATGGAGCGATATTACTGTGCAGCTCAAGCGCCGGACTGATTTGATTCCAAACTTGGTCAACTCAGTGAAGGGCTATGCGACTCACGAAAAAGAAGTGTTCGAGAAGGTCACCCAGGCTCGCTCGGCGATCATGGGCGCGCAGAATGTTGCCGATACTGCAAAGGCTGAGAATATGATGGCAGGTGCGCTGAAGAGTCTGTTTGCGGTCGCTGAGTCATATCCAGATTTGCAGGCAAACCAGAACTTCTTGCACTTGCAGCAAGAATTGGTCGACACCGAGGATCGAATTCAGGCAGCTCGCCGTTTCTACAATGGCGGTGTCCGCGATCTTAACACAAAGATTCAGACGTTCCCGTCGAATATGATCGCTGGTATGTTTGGCTTCAAGAGTCGCGAGTTCTTTGAGGTCGAAGACCGCGCTAGTGTCGACAGCCCAGTAGAGGTGAAGTTCTAGAAGAATTTTCTCCCACCAAGGAACCGCCTGCAGCCAAGCCAGGCGGTTTTTATTTGGTACGCTTGTGACTGGCGTGGGAGTGAGAGTCAGCTTCTCGAGCAAGAGCGGTCGTCCGTGATATAATGAATACATGTATAGTGCAGTCTCTCACAATAAGCGAAACACCCTGCTGATTATGACCGTTTTTGTCATTATTATTGGTCTGATTGGTTTGTTTATTAGTATGTATATGGGTAATTACTCAATCGCCGCAATCATGTGTGGTTGTGCGCTGATTTATGCGGTAGTGCAATATTTTATTGCCAGTAAGTTAGCCATGGCGATGGTTGGTGCGCAGCAGATTGAGAAGCGTGATATTCCGGAGCTGTGGCGTGTGGTAGAGAATCTCGCAATTGCCTCGGGCATGCCGATGCCAAAGGTGTATATTATCGATGATCCGGCGCCAAATGCTTTTGCGACTGGCCGAGACCCAGACCATGCGATTGTTGGGGTGACGACTGGTCTACTCGATATCATGACGAAGCGAGAACTCGAGGCGGTGATGGCGCACGAGATGAGCCATGTCCGTAATTATGACATACGAGTGAGTATGATCGCCTTTGGCTTGGTCAGTGCTATTGGTGTGCTGGCGGATATCGCTCTACGAATCATGTGGTACGGTGGGGATCGCGACAGAGAAGATAATAACCCGCTCATCTACCTTTTTGGCATAGTTATTGTTATTTTTACACCTATCTTAGCAACGATGACTCAGCTGGCAGTCAGCCGTCAGCGAGAGTATTTGGCCGATGCTTCAGGTGCATTGCTGACTCGTGACTCTGAAGGTTTGGCAATGGCACTAGAGAAGCTCAAGCAATATGGCCGGCCAATGCAGCGGCAAAGTACTTCTACGACTAATCTGTTCATCAACGACCCGCTGAAACCTGGTTTTTTGGCACGGCTGTTTAGCACCCACCCACCGCTTGAAGATCGCATCGTTCGGTTGCGAGCAAATGCACAAAAAATGTAAGGAACTAATCAAGAAGGATGAAACGGAAAACCACTACCCAACATACGCGCTCTACCAAATCGTCCCCGCAGGTAGCGCGTAATGAATCTCGCCAGACAACCAACAAGCCAGCAAAGAAGCCGACTCTTAGCCAGCGCCGCCGAGCTTTTTTGGCGCGCCGTCCACACCGCAGTTTCCGTGTAACACGCCGCCGAGATTATCAGCGGTCGCTCCAGTTGCCGGGGTATTGGGCATTGACTGTGCAGGTAGTGAAGTTATTATGGCGGCACAAGTGGACATTTATATGTTTGGCTCTGATCTACGCAGTACTGATGGTGGTCGTCTCTGGTCTGATATCACCGGATGTCTATCAGCAGCTTCGCGATCAGATCACTCAACACCAGGGTGATGTACCGAATGCGGCTGTCGCGACGATCGCCACCTTCATCGGCGTGGTGATCGGTCAGTTGACTGGGTCGGCGACCGATAATCTTAATCAGCAAGCGGTCGGTGGCTTGATCGGCCTGTTTGTCTGGTTGAGTACGATTTGGTTGGTGCGAGTCATCTTAGGTGGGAAAACACCGCGGATGCGTGATGGGGTGTATAATTCTGGTGGCCCGGTGTTGGCGCTGGCTGTTTTGGTGGTTGTGCTAATCCTCCAGCTCTTGCCAGCAGCGATTGCGATCATTTTGTACGATGCGGCAAGTTCGTCTGGCGTATTAACGCATACAGTGGTGCTCATGCTTGCCGGTGGCGCGACAGCATTGGTGGGTGTTTTGTCGCTTTATTGGGCAACGTCGACAGTTTTTGCCATGATTATTGTCACGCTGCCAGGTACGTATCCTTTAGAGGCGCTCCGGCTGGCGGGCGATCTGGTGATTGGGCGGCGTATGCGGATTTTGCTTCGCTTCACCTGGCTCGCTTTTGTCATATTGTTGATGTGGGTTGTCATACTGGTACCGGTGATTATTATTGATGATGTTGTGAAAAAAGCAATCCCTATCGTTTCGCAGCTACAATTGGTCCCAATTACCGCACTGCTACTCGCTGCTGCCTCAGTGGTGGTGGGGGCGGCCTATACTATGCTGTTTTATCGGAAAGTAGTTGATGACGATGCCGCCCCAGCCTGAGAGAGCGGGGCGGCCCTCACCGGCTCAAAGAGTGGCCGAACTGCGCCAGTTGCTGAATCACTACAGCTATCAATACCATGTACTTGACGCGCCGACTGTCAGCGATGCTGTTTACGATAGCTTGTTTGGCGAATTGAAACAGCTTGAGGCGGCACATCCGGCTCTTGTGACGATTGACTCACCTACGCAACGAGTTGGTGATGTGCTCAAGGGTGGCTTTGCAAAAGTTCGCCACCGCTGGCGTATGGTTAGTTTGAATGATGTGTTTGATAAAGGCGAGGTCGAGGCATGGGTGCAGCGGACTGATAAGTTATTGCCGCATCAGCAGCATGAATTTTTTGCTGATATCAAAATGGATGGGCTCGCCTGTGCGCTGATTTATCACGATGGGGTTTTGAGCCAGGCGGTCACTCGGGGTGATAGCTTCGTCGGTGAGGACGTGACCCACAATGTACGGACAATTCGTAACGTGCCGTTGCGGCTTCATCAGGCGCCAGGGTTTGCGCAGTTTCTACAGGGGCGTACAGAAATCCGTGGTGAGATTGTGATGCTCAAGGCTGATTTTGCGGCGCTGAATGAACGGCAAAGAGCCAGTGGCCAGCCTGAGTTTGCTAACCCGCGTAATTTGGCAGCTGGCACAATTCGTCAGCTTGACCCCGCCTTGGTCGCTGAGCGGCCGCTCCATTTTCGAGGCTACGATATCCTACGGGATGACCCGAGTGAGGTGCCGACCAACGGTTTTGCTTATCAGGCGTTGACAGCACTTGGGATTCGGTGCAATGCCCAAGCCCGGGTGTTTACGACATTGACTGAGGTGATGAGCTTTGTGTATGAGTGGGATGACAAACGCCATGAGCTACCTTTTTATACTGATGGCTTGGTGATCAAAATTAATGACCGTGCACTATATGCGGCACTCGGCCTCGTCGGCAAAAATCCGCGAGGTGCCGTGGCCTATAAGTATGCGGCTGAGCAGGCGACGACTATTCTCCGTGATATCGTCATCTCAATCGGTCGGACTGGTGCAGCCACACCAGTAGCAGTGCTCGACCCAGTGACAGTGGCGGGGACCACGGTGCAGCATGCCAGTTTGCATAATGCTGACGAGATTGCACGGCTTGATGTGCGTCGGGGCGATACTGTCGTGGTGAGCAAGGCCGGCGATATCATCCCGCAGGTCCAGCGTGTCCTGACCGAGCTACGCCAGCCCGGTACGGCGCCGATTGATTATCCGGCAGAGCTTGCGCGCCAATACCCAGAACTGCATTTTGAGCGGCCAGACGGCGAAGCAGTTTACCGAGTGAAGGGGGTGAGTGGGCCGCTGCTCCTCAAGCGGGCGTTGCAACATTTTGCCTCCAAGGCAGCACTTGATATTGAGACGTTAGGCGAGAAAAACGTTGAGGCGCTTGTCGATGCGGGCTTAGTGAAGGACCTGGCGGATATATATACGCTGACCAAGGAGGATCTGCTCCAGCTCGAGCGCTTTGCTGATATCTCAGCGCAGAAGCTAATTGATGCGATCGCTGCCGCTACCAAACCCTCCTTGGAGCGATTTCTATACGGGCTTGGTATTCGTCATGTTGGCATGCAGACGGCGATTGATTTGGTGGATCACTTCAAGAGCCTCGAGCGTATTGCCACTGCGACAGTGGATGAACTTTCTCTGGTCGATGGGGTTGGCGTCGTGGTTGCTGAGTCGATCGTTGCCTGGTTCGCCGATACAGATAATGCTAATTTATTGCAGAAATTTGCTGCATTGGGCGTCGCACCACATGTGGCTACCAAGGCTGACACATTGACCGGGCAGCGCTTTGTGCTGACGGGGACACTGTCGGCGATGTCGCGAGACCAGGCTGCTGAATTAATCCGAGCCCATGGTGGTATATTTCAGACTGCGGTGAGCCATGACACGACGTATCTTGTGGCCGGTGGTAAAGTCGGCGCCGCCAAACGCAAAAAAGCTGAGCAATACGGGACACGTATCATTGAAGAAGCCGAATTTCTGGCGTTGATTGAGTCGGCCAACCAGCGTTAGCATGAGTATATGCTCCTCGCCACCTGAGTTTTAGAGGGGATTAATTATTGACAGAGGTGCATCACCACGTAATAGAACCCATTGCTCCCTCGAACGATACCTACACCAGCCTTGTGCATATCAGCTGAAGTCAAAAGTGTGTGGTGGGTGGCTGAGGTTCGCCAGTTTTCGATTGACGACTGGTTCGAGGATCCTGCGGGCAGCATCTGCATAATCTCAGCGTGGCGTGATGAAGCACAGGCCGGGGTGTGTTGCGTCAGTCGCTCCAGGCCGCCTTCATGCGTCAAACTGTGGCGAGCTGCGACATATTTGGCCTGTTCTTCGGCGCTGTGGGATAAGGTGTCGACATGCGCAAGTGCCGATACATTGAGTGTTCCTCGCTCAGCGTTCGCCACTGCCAACACTCCCGCACGAGAGATAGCTGGGGTAGGGGCCGGTGCTGGTGCTGGCTGAGCTGGCTGTGGTGGCGCAGGGGCGGCCTTTGGCGGTGCCGGTGCTGGTTGTGGGGGAGCTGCCTGTTGCGGTGTTGGGCGTGCAGGTGGCGTTGTCGATGACGGGTCAGGGGTTTTCTTGGCCGACGCGTCGTCTGCCTGAGTATTCTTCTGGTTCGCAGTATTGGCTGAACTGTCTTTGGTTGGCACGACCACTGTCTCAGCAGGTGTTTGATAGGCCTGTGTATTAGTAGTATGAGTATGAGTCCGCAACCAGACAATGATGCTGATAACGACTACAGCTGTCAGGATAATCCCGCCGCCGATGAGAAGCTTCTTTGACGCTTTTATACTCACTATAGTACTTATCATACTATAAATAGCCGATACACTCAACCTCACCCTCTTGCGGCGGCGCGTACCGCCCGTTGTCTTTCTCGTAGAAATAGTCTACAATAAACTATGAGCTGGTACGCATAGGGGCATCCTATGCTGCCATTACAAACACAAACATGACAGAACATTGCCCCGGGTGGGCGCGTAACAGCTCTTTTGTGGCCGATGAGTGGTACGAGTCGTCGTACCATGGTATGATAGACAGTATATGTTGCGAAAATCGTTTGAGAAAAAACTGATCCGTTACACACGTCAATTTTTTGCGACGCACCCTGATGTCAAGCTGATCGCAGTGACCGGTAGTGCCGGCAAAATGAGCACCAAAATAGCCATAGCGACCGTCTTATCAGAGCAGTTTGCGGTGGCGATGCGCGAGGATGAGCCAACCTCGCACTGGCAAGTGTTGCTGCAGATTATGGGGGTGCACTACCCGGATATTCCAGAAAAAAAATGGAACTGGCTGATGCGCCGTCGTATGCTCAAGGCCGTGAAGCGCCGTGCCCATGCTACCCAAGCTGATGCTCAGGTGATTGTGCAGGAATTTAGCTCGATGGAAGTTGGTTTTTTGGCGTGGTTTGCTGATGTGGTCCTGCCTGATATCGCGGTCATCACGTCGGTCACTAGTGGCCGGATGCAGGTTGCTTATCCAGTTGAGCAAGTCGCTCAAGAGGTGCTGACCCTGGCTAATAATGCCAGATTTGCCATAATCAATCGTGATGATATTGATGGTCGGTTTGCGGCATTCTTGACGAACCCGCAGATGACGACGTACGGCACGAATAATATTGCTGAGTATTATTTTGATGAGCAATCTTTTTCGCTAGAAGACGGCCACAAGGGGTTGATGATAAGCCCTGAGTATCCTGAAGGTTTTGCTGTGACAGCTCGGCTTTTAGGTGTGCACAATGTTCGGCCGGCAGTGGCAGCTATGGCGGTGGCAGTGAAATTACAGACACAGCCAGAGGTGATCGCTCGAGGAATTGCTCGTCTGGCGTCGCTTCCTGGGCGTATGCGGATACTTCGAGGGGCTGTTGGCACGACCCTGATCGATGACACCTATAGTTCATCACCGTTGACTGCACAGGCAGCGCTGCAGACGCTCTATAGCTTGGAGGCGCCGCAGCGTATCGCGGTTTTTGGGACGATGAACGGGCTGCATCAAGAGGCAGGGCAGGCACATGCTGAGCTGGGGTCGCAGTGTTCGCCGACTGAGCTTGATTGGGTCGTGACTGTCGGTAATATGGCAAATCAATTTTTGGCACCAGCTGCTCGCCAGCAGGGCTGTCAGGTAAAAGCGTGCCACGATGCATTGGAGGCTGGTGCGTTTGTGCGCGATAAGTTGCGGCCAGGATGTGTCGTATTATTCAAGGGGTCAAGCGGCGGTGTGTGGCTAGAAGAGGCAATCAAGATTAATCTACACAGCATCCGCGACGAGCGACTGCTTGTCCGCCAGTCAAAGCAATGGCTTGCAAAAAAAGACCAGTTTTTCTCGCGCTTTGGCGATTAAATGTTATACTAAAAAGGAAATCTAACACGGGTGGAAAGAGAGAAGGTTTTGGATATGGATAATAGTGCACAGAAAAAATCATCGCGGTCGGCCAATACCAAAGCGGTAAGCCCCCAAAAACCTACGAAACCTTCGGCGCATGCCTCAAAATCATCGAACGACGCCTCACCCGCTCAGACGACACCAGCATCGCAGTCTGATGCAGCGGCAACTCCCAAACAGCCAATGTCTCGCCGCAAGAAAAAGCTGATTATAATGAGCGTGTTTGGTGCAATTACCACCATCCTGATAATTACAGCTGCGCTGCTTTATTTCCTCTGGTGGCAGTCACCGCGCAAGATGGTTGAAGACGCGCTATTTGGCGCTCTCACGTCACCGCAGAGCAGTATTACTATCAATAATTCTATTGCCATGCCCGGCCAGAGCAGTAACGCTATCACACTGCAGGGTACACTGAACCGCCAAGGTCAGCAGATGGAGCTGCAGGTATCAGCGACGGTTCGCGGGCTGGGTGTAGAGAAGCCCCCTAAGCTGACGTTAACCGGCGTGGTCACTGAGAATGGCCAAGTGTATGTCAAGGCGAAGGATATCAAGGAAGCGATCAATGAATATATTCGGTCCGATGATAGAGATCTAGCCAATCTCCTGCCCGATAAACAGCAGCAGGTTGCTGATGTTCACCGGCGGATGAAAGAAGCTGGCGAAAAGATCGTCAAGGAGCTTGATAATCAATGGATACAATTAACCACAAGCGGTAATTCAGCCAACATCGTTTCGTGTGTGATGAAGGGCGTCACGAAACCATCTCGCGACAGTGCGGCTCGGCAAGAACTCAGCCAATTCTACCAGAAGCATCGGTTTATTCAGGTCAAAAAGTCGATTGAGGATCGTGACGGCGCCAAGGGGTTTGAGATTGGGTTTGATGGGCAGGTGATTCGAGATGACAGCTTTGCTCACGACCTGTCGGAGCTGAGTATGTTTAAAGATATCGCCAAAGACTGCCAAGTAGATAGTCGATCCATGGCAAATGCTTTGAAGTTTCTTGTCACTCAAGCAGCGGGCGATTTAGCTTCATCAGAGAACAGTGGATCGATGCGGCTATGGATCGACCCGTTGTCGCACCAGCTGCGCCAGTCAGAAGCGGCTCACGCAATCGGGGAAACTAAGCTGAAGTCTCATTCAGCGGTTGACTTCAACAAAAAAGTGACTGTTACCGCGCCAAAGCAAGCGAAGAGTCTCGATGAGGCGCTTGCGGTGCTGAAGTCGCTGAATATAGACGTCTTAATGCCGGTGCCAGCTCCTCAGCCCGGAGGTATTTCGACAGAGCTTTAGAGACTACCAGATATCCGTGATATACTGGCAGGTATGAAGCGATACAACCCGACTGATATTGAACAGAAATGGCAAGACGCCTGGGAGCGTGAGGGGACGTACGTCGCTAATCTTGCCGACAGCACAAAACCGAAGTATTACAGCCTGAGTATGCTGCCAGGAATTACCGGTGCGGGTATTCACATCGGTCATGGCCGGACCTTCCAGTTTGCTGACATCAAGGCTCGCTTCAAGCGCCAGCAGGGGTACAATGTCTACCATCCAATTGGCTGGGATAGCTTCGGTCTGCCAGTGGAGAATTATGCTATCAAGGTTGGTAAGACGCCGCGCCTAGCACATGACGACGCAAAAGTTCACTTCAAAGAGCAGTTGAAGCGCCTCGGCTTTAGCTATGACTGGACGAAAGAAATTTCTACCGCCGATCCGGAATATTACAAATGGACACAGTGGATTTTTACGCAACTATATACCCATGGGCTTGCCTATCAAAAAGAGCAACCACAGTGGTGGTGTGAAACTGACAACACGGTACTTGCCAATGAGCAGGTCGAGGGCGGCAAATGCTGGCGCTGTGGCAATCCTGTGACAAAGCGCAACCTCAAGCAGTGGTTCTTCCGCATTACGGCCTATGCTGACGAGATTTTGGAGGCAACTGACGACCTGGACTGGACGGAAATGGTCAAAACCATGCAAAAAAATTGGATCGGCCGATCGGTCGGCGCCGAGGTCGACTTTGCTGTCAACGGTGGAGATGCAGTTATTACCGTATTCACCACGCGCCCTGATACCCTCTGTGGTGTGTCGTATCTGGCGCTCGCGCCAGAACATCCGTTGGTGCCACAATTGGTGAATGCTGACACGCAGAGCAAAGTCGACGCATATATTGAGGCAGCACAGCAAAAGTCTGATGTTGAACGCCAAGAAAATAAGGACAAAACTGGTGTATTTACCGGTAGCTATGCGGTTAATCCGGTCAATGGCCAGAAGCTGCCAATTTGGGTGGCAGATTATGTTCTCGGTGGCTACGGTACGGGTGCGGTCATGGCAGTGCCGGCACACGATGAGCGTGACTTTGCCTTTGCTGAGAAATTTGATTTGCCAATTATTCAGGTGGTTGACAAGCCAGAGGATTCATCGGACATTGGTTGCTATACCGGTGAGGGTGAATTAATCAACTCTGGTCAGTTTAACGGCATACGCAGCGAGGATGCGCGTGAGCAGATTGTGGCCTGGCTCGATCAACAAGGTACTGGCCGCAGCAAGACAACCTATAAAATGCGTGATTGGTTGATTTCTCGCCAGCGCTATTGGGGTGCGCCAATTCCGATCGTGCATGTCGATGGTCTCGAGCCAATTGCCGTGGCAGACGAGTGCTTGCCAGTAATCTTGCCAGAGGTCGAGAATTTCAAACCGACCGGTGGCAACACATCAGTCCTGGCGCAAGTTGATGATTGGGTGCGCGTGTGGGTTGATGTTGAAACGGGTAAAACCGTGCCGATCAGCGAACCAAAACCAGCGGGCGACAAGTGGCGTGAAGGTAGGCGCGAAACTGACACGCTGGATGGCTACGCCTGCTCTAGCTGGTACTTCCTACGCTATCTTGATCCGCATAATGACGCTCAGGCGTGGGATCCGACACGGATTCAGCACTGGATGCCGGTTGATTATTATAATGGTGCTGATCACGCGGTGGCGCACTTGCTATATAGCCGTTTTTGGACACGCTTTTTCTACA
>ERZ773076.78-NODE-78-length-55534-cov-15.182538_pt1 | contig 55534 bp, 59 predicted proteins | sample MGYA00580613_ERZ773076 | MGnify/ENA primary metagenome ERZ773076 (study PRJEB29015, sample SAMEA2738005) | human oral metagenome | biome: human oral; feature: human-associated habitat; material: dental | place: China | collected 2057 ...
TAAGGCAACGGACTTTGACTCCGTCATTCGTTGGTTCGAATCCAGCTACCCCAGTTTTTTTATAGTTTGATGGCGGTATAGCCAAGTGGTAAGGCAGAGGTCTGCAAAACCTTCATCACCGGTTCAAATCCGGTTACCGCCTTCCTGATATGCCGGCGTGGCGGAATTGGCAGACGCGCTGGACTCAAAATCCAGTGCCCGCGAGGGCGTGCCGGTTCGACCCCGGCCGCCGGTATACGCGTAAAGACAAGGTTTGAAGACCTTGTCTTTTTTTGTTTATAAAAGGATGAGCATAAACAATTGAATTCATTTTACATAGTGGCATAAGTTGATGAAGTATCTGCTTTGTTTTACTATTGAATCAGATATTTTAATTTTGAGAAGGGTAGTTTAACAGTTCAATGTTCGAAACAACATACTATACATTTATATCGTTACTTCTTTATTTTATAATTATTTTTTTCTCGCAAGTGTTATATTCTATTTTGAAAAGAAAGAAGACTTCATTAGAATTTTTAAAGATTATAATAGATCTTTTTAAAACAATTATTTTCATAGGACTCCTAATATATACACATATTTTGAATGAATTGTCTTTATCAGTGAACTTTATATCTCTTTTCTTTTTCGGATCGTGTACTATTTTATTTATCTTTTTATTTACTAAAAAGGATAATAGTCATTATCCTTTACATACAAAAGTTTCAGCGATTCTTCTATCACCTATTATTGAAGAAGTGATTTGTAGAGAAATTGCTTATAATTCTGATTATGTTTTGGTTTCTTATATACTAGGAACAATCATCTTTATCTTTTTCCATTTTGCTTTTGACTTTAAGAGCATCATTTATTTTCTATGTATGTCGAGTTTTCTCTTCCTTTTAAGGGAACAATCAGGAGCAGTTTTGAATTCTATTCTCCTTCATATGTTGGTGAATCTAACCATTATCTATAGAAAATAATATTATGAGAAATTTTTTAATTTTCGAAATAGGGAAGCCCGACGAAAATCAATCGTTGGGCTTTTTAGACTGTACTATTTTTTATAAAAGGCATTTAGTAATTTAAAACAGAGGGCTAGATTGAGAAGAATAATAAGTAGTGTTAGGATGGAAGAAAAATAGAGTTGGAAAGGGTTTTGTACTAGTTGATGGATCCATAATGAACAACATAATCCTGTTACGATTCCACTCAAAAGACCAGGTACATATTTTTTTAGATAAAGACTTTGGAGTACATGGATTACAATGTGATAGTTATATGCGATGATGATTGTTTGATAAATTGTAAAATCACCCACATAGAAGCTATAGGCTAGAATAGCCAGAAGAATTAGGAATTCTTCGAAAACGATTAGGTTAAACTTAAAAGGTGAATAGAGTTCCTTGAAATTTTTAAATTTTGGATGTTCAACCATAGAGGACATAAATGAGGGCATAAGAAGAATCTCTTCCATTTCGTGAATCATAAATAAGCTAGGAAAAAGTAAATAAAATAACATTGAATCCATAATGTTAACCTTCTTTATTAAAAGTTTGTTTTATATTGAATATTATATCAAGAAAAGGAAAGAGCGATGAAATATTGACACTTTCTAATGGTTAAAATGGTTAAATTATCAGCTATTAGTGACACTACTGTTTGTATCGTTTATAATAGAAGAGATAGTAGAAATATTTATATTTCAAATTTAAGGAGGTAAGTATGCGAATCGGTATATTTACAGATACGTACTTTCCACAAGTGAGTGGGGTTGCTACTTCAATTCGAGTACTAAAAGAAGATTTAGAAAGACAAGGACATAAAGTTATTATTTTTACAACTACTGATCCAAAAGTAACCGAGCCAGAAGAAAATATTGTACGGTTAGGAAGTGTCCCGTTTTTTGCGTTCAAAGATCGTCGAGTTGCGATTCAAGGCCTGGGGAAGGCTTACCGAATTGCGAAAGAAAATGAATTGGATATCATTCATACACAGACTGAATTTAGTCTTGGGTTGGCAGGTAAACTAATTGCTGCTATGTTGAAGATTCCAACGATTCATACGTACCATACAATGTATGAAAAATATTTACACTATATTGCAAAAGGCAAAGTGCTACGTCCAAGTCATGTGGCGTATATCTCTAAAGCGTTTTGTAATCAAACAAGTGGAGTAGTTGCTCCTAGTCAAATGACAAAAGATAAGCTACTTGAATATGGAGTACTTCAGGAAGTTCGAGTGATTCCAACAGGGGTCGTTGTTCCTCCTCAAGAACCAGAAGTTGCCATTGCATTAAGAAGGGATCTTGGCTATTCAGATGATGAAGTAGTGTTACTATCACTCAGCCGTTTATCTCAAGAAAAGAATATCGCTGCTGTGATTGCTGCGCTACCAGCCATTGTAGCAAGTAAGCCAAATGTACGCTTATGTATTGCTGGTGGAGGACCTGAAAGAGAGAAACTCGAAGCGCAAGTGGCAGAACTTGGCATGAACGATTTTGTTCAATTTGTGGGCGAAATCAAGAATGAAATGGTCTATAAGTATTATCAAATGGCAGATCTTTACGTGAATGCTTCTGAATCAGAAAGTCAAGGATTAACGTACTTAGAGGCACTTGTTAACCGTGTTCCAGTAATTGCTAAGAAGAATGATTATTTAAGTAGTCTTATTACAGCAGATGCTTTAGGAATGTTATTTGAAACAGATGCGGATATCGCGAATTGTGTTTTAGACTATATTGAAAACCAATTAGTCAATGAAGCCGAAGTATCAGCATTGCAAGATCAATTGTTATCAGAAATTTCTTCTGAAACATTTGGAGAAAGAATTGTAGATTTCTACGAAGCCGCGATTAACGGCTATCAATGGAATCAAGAACATTCGCATAATATTATGAATCTGATGAAATTTTTACGTTTATCAACAAGTGAGTTAAAGGATGAAGAAAATGAAAATTAATACAGTAGGCTTTGTTGGAACTGGCGTGATGGGAAAATCCATGATTCGCCATTTGCTAAAAAAATATAATGTTGTAGTGTACAATCGTACAAAAGAAAGAGCATTAGACCTTCTTGAAGAGGGAGCGACTTGGGCGGATACACCTACTGAAGTTGCTAATCAAGCGGATGTGGTCTTAACAATCGTAGGGTATCCAAAAGATGTGGAAGAAGTGTACTTCGGAGAAAAAGGAATCTTCAAGTCTACGAAAGAGCATCTTGTTGTGGTAGACCTTACAACAAGTACCCCAACTCTTGCTAAGCGCATCGCAGAAGAAGCTATTAGTCGTTCGTGGGAGGCCCTAGATGCACCTGTATCCGGCGGAGACTTAGGAGCAAAAAACGGAACTCTCTCTACAATGGTTGGTGGGACAGAGGAAACATTAGAAAAAGTATATCCAGTATTAGATTGTTTCTCGAAGACGATTACATTGCAAGGAACTGCAGGTGCTGGGCAACATACAAAGATGGCTAATCAAATTATGATTGCAGGAACAATGACAGGGTTAACAGAGATGATTGTTTATGCAAAAGCGGCAGGCTTAGATTTGGATAAAGTATTACAAACAGTTGGTGCAGGAAGTGCGGCCAACTGGTCACTTTCAAATTATGGACCTCGTATTTTAAAAGAAGATTATTCGCCAGGATTCTTTGCAAAACATTTCCTTAAAGATTTAGGAATTGCACTTGATGAAGCAGAGAGAATGCGTCTATTTTTACCAGCCACTTTACAAGCGAAAAAACTCTACGAAACGCTCTGTGATGATGGTTTTGCAGATGATGGTACCCAAGCTTTAATCAAATTATATTGGAATTTACCAACTGAATAAAATTCTTTTAAAAGAATGGTTATTCTTACTATCAAAGATGGGTTTTGTGGTAGAATAATGAAAGAAAGTTTGAAAGGGGTAGTAATTATATGAAACCTTCACAATTGGTGGCAATTGTTCAACGTCTGCAAACAATGGCAGCACAAGATTCTGAAATTGAGGTGCGTCGTTTTGAAAAGGATGGCGTTGAGAAAGCTATCGTTACTTTTAATCATGAAGCAAATAGTTTTGAATTAGAAGATGTAGAAACAAATCAAACATTCCAATTTGATGATATTGATTTAGTGACAATTGAAATCTTTGAAATGTTACAAGATTAAAAATTAACTGTGAGTAAAGCCACGGCGCAGAGTGTCTGTGCTGTGGCTTTTCAATATAAAAGGTAAGGATGAACAAATGAAAATTGCGTTATTAGGATTTGGCACTGTTGGTAGCGGTGTTTATAATATTTTGAAAAAAAATGTAGCAAAATTAGAGCAAGTACTCCCAGAAGAAATCGAGATTAAAACGGCTTTAGTTCGTGAACCAGAGTTGATGCAACAAACAGATGTTGTATTTACAAACAATATTAACGATATTACTAAGGACCCAGAAATCGAATTAGTAGTTGAAGTGATGGGCGGAATCACAACCGCATATGATTATGTGAAAGCTTGCTTATTAGCGAAAAAATCAGTTGTAACAGCCAATAAAAATCTAATTGCTGTTCATGGAGTTGAATTGACAACACTTGCTAAATTAGAAGATGTGTACTTGTACTATGAAGCAAGTGTTGGCGGTGGAATTCCAGTACTTCGTCCGATGGTGCAACATTTTGAAACTAATGAAGTGATATCCATCGTTGGTATCGTTAATGGGACAACAAACTTTATTTTAAGCTCAATGGAAAAAGAAGGGCTTAGCTACGAAGCAGCACTGAAGATTGCTCAAGAAAAAGGTTTTGCTGAAGCGGATCCAACAAGTGATGTGGAAGGGCATGATGCAGCCTATAAATTAATGATTTTAACGCGTTTAGCTTTTGGCGTAAATGTTACTTTTGATGAAGTGGCTAAAACGGGAATTTCAAAAGTGACAACGCCTCATATGAAGATGGCTTCTGAACATGGATATGCAATTAAACTTCTTGCGAAAGCTCTTAGTGACGGCGAAAAATTTTCGCTTGAAGTAGCACCAACTTTTGTACCAGCAAATCATTTATTAGCTCAAGTTCATTACGAAAACAATGCGATTTCTGTAACAGGAAATGCAGTGGATGAAGTTTTATTTTATGGAAAAGGAGCGGGCTCACTTCCAACAGCAACAAGTGTCTTAGCAGACGTTGTAGAAGTACTTCGCCGTAAAGTAAATGGTAGTGCAGTGGAAACATTTGGCCGTGTAGAGAGTCCATTAGTGGAATTCAATCCAGAAGCTGCAACAAGTTCTTATTTCGTCTATGGAAAAGGAAACTTGGAAGAAGCTCCGTTTAATGGAGAAGTTGTAGCAAACAGTGAAGGTGAATTCGGGGTTCGTTATACAGCTTTAACAGCTAGTGAGTTAGCCAAAGTGAAAGAAGCATTCTCAAACTTAAATGAAGTCGCTATTTATCCAATCTTGGAGGAAGCATAATGGCATTAACAATTAAAGTTCCAGCAACTTCAGCGAATATCGGATTAGGATTCGATTCGCTTGGAATTGCAGTGAATTTATATTTAACACTTCATGTAGGAGAAGCATCTAGCGAATGGGTGATTACTCATCCGTTTGGAGAAGAGATTGCGACAAATGAAGAGAACTTAATTATCGAAACAGCTTTAAAAGTGTGCCCAACATTAACACCACACAAACTTGTGTGTGAAAGTGAGATTCCTTTAACAAGAGGACTCGGCAGTAGTTCAAGCGCGATAGTTGCCGGAATCGAATTAGCCAATGTATTAGGCAACATGCATTTAACAAATGATGAAAAAGTAAAATGGGCAACCTTTTTTGAAGGGCATCCTGACAATGTTGCACCGGCAATTCTAGGTGGAGTCGTCGTTGCTACTTATGATCCTCACTCGCAAGAAGTGTTGACAGTTCATAAAAATGTGGAAGCACCGATTGCGATGGTCGCTGTGATTCCAAACGTTCAATTATCAACGAAGAAGAGTCGTGGCGTTTTACCAAGTTCACTAGAATACGGTGAGGCAGTAGAAGCAAGCAGCCGTAGTAATATGTTGGTAGCTGGATTAATGATGGAAGATTGGAAAGTCATCTCTTCGATTGTTGAAAAAGACTTATTCCATGAAACGTACCGTTCAACACTGGTCCCTTGGATGGAAGAAGTTCGTACGATTACAAAGCAGGAAGGCCTTGATACTTGTGGGACTTACCTAAGTGGAGCAGGTCCTACAGTAATGACGTTTGTTTATAAAGAAAATGTAGACCGATTTGTAGAAACCTTAGAACACTATTTAGAAACAACACTTAAAGGATGCACGATTCGTGTGCTTGAAATTGATGCACAAGGCGTTTACGTGAAGTAGAAGGAGAACTATGGCACTATTCAAACCAACCTGGTTTAAAAAGACCTTTCAAGAGATTACCGTTCCTTTCTTACAAGAGAATGGCATTGAAGTGGTCTTAACCGATTTAGATAATACACTCATTGGGTGGGATGAAAAAGAAATCGATGAAACTTTACTTTCTTGGGTGAATTCGTTGAAAGATGCGGGAATTAAAATAATCCTTGTATCGAATAACAATGAACATCGTATTAAAGTTGCAGCAGCTCAATTGGATGTTCCATATGTGTATCCTGGTTTAAAGCCACTGCACAAGGGGTTCAAAGCGGCACAACAATTACTGAATTTTGATAAATCAAAGACAGTCATGGTAGGTGACCAACTGTTAACAGATATTCTAGGTGCAAATACATTTGGCGTTAGAACCATTATCGTGAAACCTAGAAAAGAAAGCGATGCATGGAAAACAAGAATCAATCGTTTCTTTGAAAAAGGAATCTTTGTAGTCACACAAGGGGCGTCCTATCATAAGAAATGGGAGGAGGAGTAATCATGGAACAGCATGTATGTATTGGATGTGGAGCAATAATCCAAACGGAAGATCCAAAGGGAACAGGGTACACACCACAAAGTGCATTGAATAAAATGCTAGAAAGTGAAGGCCCTCTCTATTGCCAACGTTGCTTTAGACTCCGTAATTATAATGAGTTACAACCAGCATCTCTAACAGACGATGATTTCTTAAAGATGTTAAGTAGTATCGCCGATGAAGATGCGCTTGTTGTTTTTGTCGTCGATTTATTCGACTTATACGGAAGCATGATTTCTGGCTTGAAACGTTTTGTAGGGGATAACCCGATTTTATTCGTAGCTAATAAAGTGGATTTATATCCAAAATCGGTGAACCGTAATCGTCTGAAAGCCTGGATTGAACGTCATGCAAAAGAGTACGGCATTAAACCAGTTGATACGCTACTTGTGAGCGGTCATAAAAGGATTCAAATTGACGAATTGCTAGAGAAGATTAACGAGTACCGTAAAGGCAAAGATGCATATGTCGTAGGGGTAACGAATGTAGGAAAATCAACGCTCATTAATAAGTTGATTCAAAGTATTGGTGAAACAGGAGAAGTGATTACAACGTCTCAATATCCGGGAACGACTCTTGGTCAAATTGATATTCCATTTGATGAATATTCATCATTAGTGGATACACCAGGGATTATTCATCGTCACCAAATTACGCATTACTTAGCGGAAAAAGAAATAAAGAAAGTCTTACCGCAAAAAGAATTACAACCGAAGACCTTCCAATTAAATAGCGATCAAACAATTTTTATAGGTGGCTTGATTCGTGTCGATTACGAACAAGGAGAACGTAATTCATTTACTTTCTATACACCGCAAACTATCGACTTGCATCGCACGAAGTTGGAAAAGGCGACAGAGTTTTACGAAAAACATGCAGGAACACTTCTAACGCCACCAACAGGAGACAATATGAAGTTGTATCCAAAATTAGTGAAAAAGACATTTACGATTAAAGAAAAAACGGACTTAGTGATTGCAGGCCTTGGCTGGGTAACGATTCAAAAACCAGGTACGGTATCGGTATGGAGTCCAAAAGAAGTTGACGTGATTCAACGTCAATCGATTATTTAAAGAAAGGAGAGCTTTCATGGAATTAAAAGGGAAAGAAAGACAGTTCTTCAAGAAAGAAGCGCATTCGTTGAAGCCAATCTTCCAAATTGGAAAAGGCGGACTTAGCGAAGAGATGATTCATCAAATTCAAAACGCAGTTGAAAAACGAGAATTGATTAAAGTGACTTTATTGCAAAATACATTAGAGGAGCCACAAGAAGCTGCTGAAACGATTGCTGAGGCGACAGGAAGTACCATCATTCAAGTGATTGGGCATACGATTGTGTTATATAAAGAAGCACGAAATCCAAAACATAGAGATCTTTCAGTACGATTTGCAGAATTCAAAAAAAGAGGTCGATAGACGATGGTTGCTGAACTCAATATTTTTTCTGAGACATTAAACAAAACTGAAAAATTCGGTGAAGAAATTCCGGTAGAACGTGTAGGCCTTATCGGTGGAAGTTTTAATCCGCCACATATTGCACATTTAATTATGGCTGAACAAGCGCGTGTGCAATTGGGCTTAGACAAGGTTTACTTTTTACCAAGTCATATTCCGCCACATGTGGATGAGAAAAAGACCATTGATGCGAGTACCCGTGTCGAGATGACACGTTTGGCGATTCAAGATAATATTTATTTTGATATCGAGACGATTGAACTCGAGCGTAATGAGAAGAGTTATACGTATGATACGATTCAGCTCTTAAAAAGACAAAATCCAAATACGGAATATTACTTTATCATCGGTGGAGACATGGTAGATTACTTACCAACGTGGCACCGTGTGGATGAATTAGTTCATGAGGTCCAATTTGTCGGAGTTGAACGTCCGGGTTATGAAAAAGAAACGCCATATCCAGTCCTATGGATTACCGCACCGAAGATGGATATTAGTTCGACACAAATCCGCAAAAATGTTCTATTCCAACAAAGCATTAAATATTTGGTGCCAGAATTAGTGGAAGCCTACATTGCAGAAAAGGGGTTGTATTTAGAATGAGCGTAGTAAATAGCTTTGAACCTTATACAATGCTGACAAGAGAAGAGTTATTGTCTCATGTCCAGTCAAATATGAGCGACAAGAGATATCAACACTGTCTGCGTGTCGAACGAAAAATATTGGAATTAGCAAAGCTTTACGGCGTCGATGAGAAGGCTGCTTCTTTTGTGGGATTAGCACATGATTATGCTAAAGAAATCCCAGTTGAAGAGCAGCAAGCTCTTGCCAAAGAAATCGGTCTTCCTGAAATATTTCACCATGAAGGTACTGAAATCTTACATGGACCAATTGGTGCCTATTTGATTGCTAACCTTTGTGAGATAAAAGACCAAAATCTGTTAGATGCCGTTCGTGAGCATACAATTGGAGGACTGCAAATGAGTCTTCTTTCTAAGTGTCTCTTTGTGGCAGACGCAATCGAAGATGGAAGAGATTATCCAGGGGTCGATACTGCTCGTGAAATTGCAGAAAAAAATATCGATGATGCGGTCTTTTATTTATTGAAGCACACATTGGAATTTTTATTGGAAAAAGAAGTGCCTATTTTTTCAAAAACAATAGAAGTTTATAATCATTATTTGAAACAAAGAAAAGGAGAATAGAATGGAACATACCAGTAAAAAATTATTACAAGTTGTTTTAGATGCTTGTGAAGACAAGTTAGCACAAGAAGTGGTTGCACTAGATGTAGCCAGTCTTACACCTGTTGCAGAGTACTTTGTAATTACACACGGTAAAAACGAAAAACAAGTACAAGCGATTGTCGATGCGGTTGAAGAAGCGGTTGAAAAAGAAGGCTTCGAAGTAAGAAGTATCGAAGGTAAAGATGGCGGCAAATGGATTTTAATGGACTTAAACGATGTGATTGTCCATGTATTCTATTATGCTGATCGCGAATTCTATAATTTAGAAAAATTATGGAGCGATGCACCAATCGTGAATATTGTGAGTGAAAACTAATGAACTATCAAAAATTTGCTCATGTATATGACCAAGTGATGGATCAACAACTCTACGAAGAATGGACGGACTATGCAGTTCGTTCTTTTTCGCATAGTGCCAAAAGACCTGTTCGTAAAGTCATGGAACTTGCTTGTGGAACAGGTGAAGTATCCATGCGACTCGATGATAAAGGATTCGAAGTGATTGGCGTTGATTTATCCAAGAATATGTTAGAGATTGCAAAAAAGAAAGCGCAAGGTAGACCTATCGAATGGCTTCAAGCGGATATGCGAGTATTGGAAGATGTACCGACAACCGATGCAGTAACGCTGTTTTCAGATTCACTCTGTTATTTAACAGATTTTGAAGATGTCGTTTCGGTATTTGAAGCGGTGTACGACCATTTAGAAGAGGGTGGAATTTTCCTCTTCGATATTCATTCACTGTATCAAATGCAAGAAATTTTCCCTGGATACCAATATCATTTTGTGGAAGATGATTTTGCATTTCTCTGGCAAAGCTACGAATTAGACGATCCCGGCAGTGTAGAACATGTCATTGATATGTATATTAAACAAGAAGATGGCAACCTATATGAGCATTTTCAAGAAGTGCATGAAGAACAAACTTTCCCAATTGAAATGGTTGAAGCCGCACTAGAGACGGTCGGTTTTACCGATATTAAGGTGACGGCTGACTTTGGAAGAAGCGAAGTCCAAGAAACGAGTCCGCGTTGGTTCTTCCAAGCGGTGAAATGAGGCTTATGTATGAAAGTATGTGGAGTAATTGCAGAATTTAATCCATTTCATCAAGGCCATGCTTATCTGTTGGAACAGGCACGGAAAAAAACGAGTGCGGATGTTATTGTTGTCGTGATGAGCGGAAACTGGGTACAACGTGGTGAACCTGCGATCGAACAAAAATGGAGTCGCGCAAGAGTCGCGCTACAAAATGGAGCAGACGTCGTGATTGAGATGCCAACTGCAGTGAGCTGTCAGTCAACAGACCGTTTTGCAAAGGGCGCAGTTGAAATCTTACAAAAGGTAGGTTGCCACTATTTAGCATTTGGTTGCGAAGGTGGGGACGTAGCGTTTTTCGAAACAGCTGTATCTCAGCGACAAGCCATTGAAAAAGAAATTAGCCGTTTTGTAGAAGAGAACCGTTCACTTACTTTTGCAACTCAATTAACGCAGTTGGCTATCAAAAAGTTTGGAGAAAATAGTGAACTTGCACAAGCGTTGCAGTCGCCAAATCAACAGTTAGGATTAGCATATGCTGTTTATAATTCTGAGACAGAAATTCCAATGCAGCTGGTTCCTATCACACGAGTAGGAAGCGGACATTTGGATGATACGTTAGAAGAGGCAACTTTTGCTAGTGGAACAGCCTTACGAAAAGCTCTGAAAGAGAATCGCCAGGAGAAAGTGTTGGTAGAACAACTATCCTATGTATGTTTCGATAAAGAAGAGTACAAAAACGATTGGAGTTCTTATTGGCCACTCTTGAAGAGTATTGTTTTAAGAAGTACTGACGAAGAGCTACGTGCTATTTATCAAATGGAAGAAGGAATCGAAAACAGATTAAAGGAAGCTATTCGAACGACTTCGTCTATTGAGGAGTGTCTCCAACATCTTAAAAACAAACGTTGGAGCTGGGCACGATTGCAACGACTCCTCGTTTATGTTTTACTTGGAGTAACTAAAAAGGAAATGGAAAACTATTGGGGCCGTAAAGTTGAGCAAGGTGTTGTTCTTGGATTTACTTCAACAGGCCAAGAATGGTTGAAGCAAATGCGCAAAGTAGAGTCGTTTCAATTAATCACCAATTACGCTTCTCATAAGGATGAACGCCAAGAGAGTTGGGATTTATTGTATGATTATTGGAATCCATCCAAACAAATTTCTGCAACGGTCTTTAAGCCAATCCAAGTGAATAAAGAGGAAAGGTTTTAATCACTTATTTTTCAAGCTTGTAAAGTAAAAAGCTTTGACAAACTTTCAATAAACTAGTATAATTCAGTATGTTGCTTTAGGGGTGAAAATTGTGAAAATATCAGTTAAACAACTTCAGGATTCTCAAGGGACTCCAACTTACTTTGATACAGAAATTAATGTGGAAGAGGCATTAAAACAAAGAGATGAATCGATTCTTGCTGTTTCGCCAGCACACATCAAAGGATTTCTTGTTTATCAAAGCCAATCAGTTGTAGCGCAATTTACTTGCGATGTTGATATCACACTTCCTTCATCCAGGTCTTTAGAGCCAGTGGTAGTTCCACTCCACATTGATATTGTGGAAAGATACATTCCGTCCCATCTCTCAGTTGATGAGAAAGAGCTGACAGAAATTGTGATGCCTCTAGATGGTGACTGGGTTGACCTTGAACCCGCTGTGGAAGATCATATTTTACTTTCAATTCCTTTACAAGTCTTATCGCAAGAGGAATTGAGTGAAGATAGAATGCCTTCAGGAAATGATTGGGAGGTTGTAACGCAAGAAGCTCTTGAAGAGCGACGTAAACAACAAAAAGAACAATCGATTGATCCAAGGTTAGCGTCTTTACAGTCTTTCTTCGAAAAGGATGAGACTGAGAAGTAAAAAGCATTATGTAAAGAAGATTGATTAGGAGGTGTACAAAAATGGCAGTACCAAAACGTAAAACATCAAAAGCGAGAAAAGCAAAACGTCGTACTCACTTCAAATTAGAAGTTCCAGGATTGAGCGCATGCCCATCATGTGGAGCATTAAGAAAGAGCCATCACGTTTGTCCTGAGTGTGGTTCATACGACGGAAAAGAAGTTGTTTCTAAAGAAGCATAATCATAAACGTTACAAGACCTTAGACAATTGTCTAAGGTTTTTTCTTTTTATATAAAAAAGCAAGATGTATCAAAAATGATATGTATCATTTTTGATACATTTGAAAATATTATGAGTTTTTAGAAATCTATTGTAAACTAGTAGTGATGGAGGTGAGTCAATGCTATTTTTTGAGATTGTACTATGGTTAGTGTTTATTTTAAGTTTTGTCGGCTTCACGGTCGTTTTTGGAAATCGAATCTTCTATAATGAGACTCGCTTCATAACTATTCGTGAAATTATGACACCAATGCTGTTGTTGGTATTACATACCACTAGTGTGAATGCCTATGGTTATTCTTGGTTTAGTTATGCTACATTAGGTTTTGCTCTTATTGGGTTAGCATTATTATATTTTAAATTAAAAAGAGGGAAACTAGTTCTTAGACCTTTCCTCCACCAATTATTTTCCATTTCGTTTTTATTTTTTGGATTGCTCCTCTTATTAGTACAAGTGGGAAGATTCTTTAAATAATTGCATATAATCAATAGTTCTAAGCTCTTTACGCGGAAAGCGTAAAGAGCTTTTTTCTGCTTTAAAAACATAAATTGGGGGAGGAAAAAATTTTTTTAACTTTTTTTGATAAAAAAGTGGTGAAAAGTGGTGGAATGTGGTAAACTATAGTTACTAAAATTATTGGAATGGAGGAGTCTGCATGTTAATCGGTGAATATCAACATACTATTGATGCAAAAGGACGTATGATTGTGCCTGCTAAGTTTCGTGAAGATTTAGGTTTCACCTTTATCGTGACACGCGGACTTGATGGCTGTTTATACGGTTATCCTCTCGAACAATGGGAGCTCATTCAGAATAAATTACGAGACTTGCCACAGTCTAAAAAAGATGCGCGTGCTTTTACTCGTTTTATGAACTCTGCTGCGATTGAAGTGGAATTTGATAAGCAAGGCCGTGTGAATATCTCTCAAACGCTTCGCGCGTATGCGGGATTAGAAAAAAATTGTCGGGTTATCGGAAATAATGATCGTATTGAGATTTGGAACGAAGAACGTTGGCAAGAATATATTGCTGAAACAGAAGAGAATTTTGAAGAATTGGCCGAAAATATGATTGATTTTGGCTTTTAGAAAGGGAAGGGACCATGTTTAAACATATCACTGTATTGCTACATGAAACGGTAGATGCATTATCCATTAAGCCAGACGGAATCTACGTAGATTGTACACTGGGTGGTGCGGGACATAGTCAATACTTACTTAGCCAATTAACGACAGGGCATCTTTATTGCTTTGATCAAGATATGCAAGCCATTCAATATGCAAAAGTTCGTCTTGCTAAAGAAGTAGAAGAAGGAAAAGTGACTTTTATTCATGCAAATTTTCGTCAACTAAAGAAAGAACTAGGAAAACTAGGAGTTTCTACAGTAGATGGGATTTTATATGACTTAGGTGTTTCATCTCCCCAACTTGATCAAATCGAGAGAGGATTCAGCTATCATCAAAACACTAAACTGGATATGCGAATGGACCAAAGTGCTCCGTTAACGGCAGAAGAGATTGTAAATGAATGGAGCTATGACGAATTAGTTCGTATCTTCTATCGTTATGGAGAAGAAAAGTTCTCGAAACAAATTGCTCGTAACATTGAACGTATTCGTGCTCAACACAGAATTGAGACAACTGGAGAATTAGTGGATATCATTCGCGATAGTATTCCAGCTGCCGCAAGAAGAAAAGGTGGACATCCTGCAAAAAGAATTTTCCAAGCGATTCGTATTGCCGTGAATGATGAATTAGCAGCGATAGAAGATTCCTTGGAGCAAGCTTTCGAAGTGGTTTCAGTTGGTGGAAGAATTAGTGTTATCTCTTTCCACTCATTGGAAGACCGAATCGTGAAAACGATGTTTAAACAACAAAGTACAGTCGAAAAAACGCCAAAAAATTTACCAATCTTACCTACGGAAGAAGAAAAAGCTCCGTTTCAATTGGTGAATAAAAAACCAATTTTACCAAGTTTAGAAGAAATAACAGAAAACTCTCGTTCACAAAGTGCGAAGTTAAGAGTCATTGAAAAAATTAAAGGATAATTTAGAAAGAAGGGATTACTAGTGGCATTAGCAGAAAAATATGTAGACACGTTGAATGTGAGCGTGCCTAAGCAAACGCCTCTAGTTCGTAAAGGTCAAGAAGTTACTTCAATTCCTGAAGAGAAACAAAAAGCAAACCTAATGCAAGTTTTAATTCTTTCAGGAGTAGTTTTAGCGTTCTTAGCAACAATGACAATTGTAGCTAGCATGATTGTTGCTAATAAAAACAGACAATTACAGGACATTGAATCACAGACAACACTAATTCAACGGGAAAATAATACTTTACTTCAATCAACACAAGAATTGTCTCAATACGACCGTGTCAATCGTATCGCAAATGAACAAGGCTTGAAGATGAATGAAGATAATGTTAGGAATGTTGGACGATGAAAAAAACGAATAACAGTAACATTGCGAGAAATAGGCGTCGAGCGAGCTTTATTTTAATGGGACTCGCTAGTGTCTTATTTCTCATTTTTTCTGTACGTTTCTTTAGAATTATGGTTTTAGGAAATATTCATAATGTAGATTTACGAGCAGAAATTAATGATAAAATTCATCAAAAAAGGACTTTAGCGGCTAAACGTGGAACTATCTATGATGCCAGTGGAAGTCCTATTGCGGTAGATGCAACGAATTATTCTATTTATGCAGTCTTGACTGACCAATGGAGTAAAAATGCAGAAACCCCAGATTATGTAACGGATATTAACAAGACCGCTGAGGCATTATCGAAACATATTTCTCTTTCTAAAGAGGAGATTGTAAAGATTTTAAGTCAGAAAGATGTTTCTCAAGTTGAATTTGGAAATGCAGGGAAAAATCTTTCGGTTCAAGTGAAAGATAAAATTGAAGCGGAGAAGCTCCCAGGAATAAAGTTTTCAGAGAGTCCAGCAAGATATTATCCAAATGGAATTTTTGCTTCTCATTTAATCGGATATACGGATTCTGTGGAGGAAACGGTTGATCATAAAACGACTAATTCTTTAGTTGGAAAGACTGGTTTAGAAGGCCTTTATAATGAACAATTAACCGGAACGGCCGGAGAAGTAGAATATATGGTCGATGGAAATGGATATGTGATTTCAGATACTGAAAAAGTGACCAAACAGCCAAAAGACGGAAAAGATATTACTTTAACATTGGATAAAAGACTTCAAACTTACTTAGAATCTTTAATCAGCGCTGCAGATAAGCAGTATCAACCTGTTCAAATGACAGCAATGCTAGTGGATCCAAAAAGTGGAAATATTGTTGCGGCAACACAACGACCAACATATAACTCTACGACAAAAGAAGGGATTGACATTCAGTGGAACAACCTTCTAACGGATCAAGCTTACGAGCCTGGATCAACCATGAAAGTTTTAGCTTTAGCTGCGGCAATTAATGAAGGGGTCTTTGATCCAAATGAAAGATATCAATCAGGAAGTGTAAAAATTTATACGGACTTAGTTAGGGATTATAATAAAGTAGGGTGGGGAAATATCACTTATTTAGAAGGATTAGCCCATTCTAGTAACGTGGCCTTTGTTCATGTTATTCAAAAGATAGGTGTTGAAAAATGGAAACAATATTTAGAAGCGTTTGGATTTAGTAAATCTACTAATTCAGGATTTGCAAATGAAATTTCTGGTTCAAATCCATTTAATTCCTATTTACAACAATTGTCTACTGGTTTTGGACAAGGGATTACGGTTACGGTGTATCAAATGATGCAAGCTTTTACTGCGATTGCTAATGGTGGACAAATGCAAAAATTACGTTTGGTGGATCATTTTACCGACCCTAATACCGATAAAGAAACACCGAATCCAGTAAACTCATTAGGAAAAGTCATTTCACCAGAGGCGGCTAGAAAAACACTCGAATATTTATATCAAGCAACTCGGATGAAAAACGGAACGGCTTATGAGTTTAATATCGATGGAGAAGAAATAGCAGCCAAGACAGGGACTGCTGAAATTATTAATCCCGAAACAGGTAAATACTATTCAAATGGAAATAACTATATTTTTTCTGTAGTTGGATTTGCACCTTATAATGATCCAAAATATATTTTATATGTTACAGTTAAACAACCCCGAGTGGCTGTGACTGGAAATACAATTCTTAAAGAAATTTTCAATCCATTAATGAAGAGAAGTTTAGAATATTCAAGACTCTCTGAGTAAAAAGAAGGAGGAAGAACATGTTTGCGAAAGAACTAGCGGATTTAATAGTCATTAAACGAGTGGAAGGCTCTTTAGAAAATATCGTTGTAGATAAATTAGCTCAAGATTCGCGTAAAGTTGTGCCCAATACAATGTTTTTCTGTATCGAAGGAGTAACAGTAGACGGTCATCATTTTGCGAAAAAAGCAAAGGAGTTAGGAGCTAATGTATTTGTTGCTTCCAAACCAATTAAAGAACAAGTGGGAGATTCCCCTGTGATTTATGTGAAAGATGTGACTCGAGTGATGACGCTTTTTGCGAATCATTTTTATGGTTATCCTTCAGAGAGTCTAAATATGATTGGAGTTACAGGAACAAATGGAAAAACGACTGTAACCCATATGGTGGACTATTTATTAGAAGAATTAGGAAAGCCAACAGCATTGATTGGAACGATGTATCGTAAAATCGGTGAGGAACGTATTGAAACAAGAAATACAACTCCAGAAATATTAACCGTGCATGAAACATTGCAAAAGGTTAAGGAAATTGGTGGAGATACATGTATTATGGAAGTGTCTTCTCATGCGCTTCAATTGGGGCGTGTGTGGGGGATTGACTATAATGTGGCAGTATTTACGAACTTAACTCATGAACATTTAGATTTGCATAAAACAATGGAAAATTATGCGCATGCGAAGAGTTTGCTATTCTCACAATTGGGAAATCATTCTAAAAATGGGAAACCACGGGTAGCTATCTTAAATCGTGATCAGAAATATTTTGAGCAATTTGCATATTCTACTTCTGCTGAAATTATTTCCTATGGTTTTACTGAAGAGGCAGATATTCATGCTAGTGAAATTCAAACGACTGGAGCAATGACTTCTTTTGAGGTAACAGTAAATGGTGAAAAATTCCCTGTAACGATTCCAATGATTGGATTGTTTAATGTTTATAATGTGTTGGCGGCGTTTGGAGTAGCGATTGTTAATGGAATTCCTTTACAAAAAGCAATTGAAAAAATTGCAAAGTTCCCTGGCGTAGGTGGACGAATGCAATTAATTCAAAAAGGTCAGCCATTCCAAGTCATTATTGACTTTGCTCATACTCCAGACGGGTTAGAAAATGTGTTGTCAACGCTCGAAGAAGTAAAAATGAATCGTGTAATCACAATTATGGGACATAGTGGAGGAAATCGGGACTCAAGTATGAGGCCAGAACTAGGAGAAATTGCTTTTGAAAAATCAGATTATGTGATTTTAACGGCAGACAATCCTAGACAGGAGCCTTTAGAAAAAATTTACTCTGAAATCGTTTCGGGTAGAAAAAACGAGAATACTCCATATGAATGTGTAGATGATAGAAAACAAGCCGTAGAACGCGCTTTAGAACTTGCACAAGAAGGGGATATCTTATTATTTGCGGGTAAAGGTGTGGAACCTTACCAAGTGATTGGAGAAGAATATATTCCTTACAATGAAGTTGAAACAGTGGTTCAAGCGCTTGAAAAATTAGGGTATCAGAACTAGGATAGAAAAAGGAGAGTATTATGATTGAAATCATTTTAGCAGTCGGGTTATCGTTTCTAGCAACGGTAATAGCCGAACCACATTTTATTCAATTTATGAAAATGAAACAGTTAGGACAAACAACTTTAGATGAAGGGCCATCTTGGCATAAAGCTAAAAGTGGAACACCAACGATGGGTGGACTAGTATTTCTATGTATGATTAGTTTATCTAGTTTAATTATGGGGGCCGTTTTTGGTCATTTCAATTTTGTACTATTAAGTGGAGTTATCGGCTTTGCTTTCTTTGGTTCTATCGGATTTCTTGACGATTATATTAAAGTGTTTAAGAAACAAAATGAAGGATTAAAGAGTCACGAAAAATTTGCTCTTCAATTATTGGGAGCTGCAATTTTTGTGGCACTGTATCTTTTAAGTGGGAACCAACCTCTCATTTACCTTCCATTATTTGGAGAAGTGAATAGTATTATTGTTTTTGCTTTATTTACAATTATTTGGATTGCAGGTTTTTCAAATGCGGTAAATTTAACAGATGGATTAGATGGATTAGCCACTTCAACAAATATTATTGCTTATGCAACTTACGGAATTATCGCAACTCATGTAGGACAAAATTCAATTGCTGTATTTTGCTTCTGTGTAGTAGGGGGATTAGCTGGATTCTTATTATTCAACTGGAAACCGGCGAAAGTCTTTATGGGGGATGTCGGTTCATTAGCTCTTGGAGCAGGACTAGCTATTATTTCCATTATGCTTCATAAAGAATGGACCTTACTTCTTGTAGGAATTATTTTCGTGTTTGAAACTCTTAGCGTTATCCTTCAGGTAGGATCTTTTAAACTAACGGGGAAACGTATTTTTAAAATGAGTCCTATTCATCATCATTTTGAAATGAGTGGATGGAAAGAAGTAAAAATCGTTTCAGTCTTTAGTGCTGTCGGTTTCGTTGCAGGGCTAATTGTTGCAATTATTTTTTAAGAGAACTAATATATTTTAACGGAGAGCTGGCCATTTTTGTCCAGCCTTTCTCCATATACATAATGAAAACAAAAATAGGAGGAATCATTGTGCGCAATACACAAGAGTTTGAAAATAAAAAAATACTTGTCATAGGACTTGCTAAAAGTGGAGTGAATGCAGCGAAATTGCTACACCATCTAGGTGCTGACGTGACGGTGAACGACCGAACACCACTTGAAGAAAGTGTTGACGCACAAGGGTTAGTAGCTGAAGGGATTAAAGTTGTCTCAGGAGGGCATCCGTTAGAATTACTTGATGAAACTGTTGATTGCGTTGTTAAAAATCCTGGAATTCCTTACTCTAATCCTCTTGTTGCTAAAGCCGTAGAAAAGGGATTACCTGTATATACAGAAATTGAAATTGCTTCTCGAGTGATGGAAGGGACGATTTTAGGAATCACGGGTTCTAATGGAAAAACTACAACAACGACATTAACGAAATTAATGCTACAAGAATCCTTCCCTGAAAGAAGAACATTTGCCTGCGGAAATATTGGAGTACCTTTATCACAACTAGCAGAAGATTCAAAAGAAACGGACTTATATATTACGGAACTCTCTTCCTTCCAATTAATGGGAATTGAAAAATTTCGACCTAAAGTGGCTTGTATCGTAAATATCTTTAGCGCTCATTTAGACTATCATGGTTCTCGTGAAGAGTATGTGAAAGCAAAATTACAAATTACTAAGAATCAAACGGAAGAGAATTTCCTCGTTTATAATGCAGATTTTCCAGAACTAGTTGAGTTTATTAAAGGTCATACAAAAGCAACCTTAGTACCATTTAGCCGTAAATCGGTTTTAGAGAGCGGTGCATATGCGGATGAAACAACAATTTACTTTAATGGGGAAAAAGTGATGCCTCTTGAAGCGATTCAAGTGCCAGGCGTTCAAAATATTGAGAACGTGTTAGCCGCAGTTGCGATTAGCAAATTACAAGGAGCAACCAATGAAGGAATCGAAAAAGCAGTTCGTTCATTCCATGGAGTAAAACATCGTACCCAATATGTGAAGACAATTGAAGGTCGTAAATTCTACAACGATTCAAAGGCAACAAATATCATTGCGACACAAACAGCTTTGAGAAGCTTTACAAACCAATCTGTAGTATTAATTGCGGGTGGACTAGATCGTGGTAATGGGTTCGAGGAACTAGAAGCCTCTCTTAAAAATGTTCGTGAAATGGTAGTTTATGGAGAAACAAAAGAGAAGTTGAAAGCTACTGCCGAAAAATTATCTATTCCAGTAACTGTAGTGGAAACATTAGAAGAAGCAGTTCCAAAAGCGTATCAAGTTAGTCATGAAGGTGAAATTGTATTACTTTCACCAGCGTGTGCAAGTTGGGATCAATTCGCTAACTTTGAAGTACGTGGTGATTGTTTCATTGATGCGTTAGAGAAACTGTAATAAATAGGAGAAAAAAAGATGAGAGTATTAGTTTCAGGTGGAGGAACGGGTGGTCATATTTACCCGGCTCTTTCCTTAATGAATTATTTGAAAGAACAAGACCCTTCAACAGAGTTTCTCTATGTGGGGACTGAACGTGGGCTTGAGAGCACCATCGTTCCGAAAGCGGGATATGATTTTAAAACGATTAAAATTCAAGGAATCGTTCGTTCGTTGTCGCTTGAAAACTTCAAGACAGGGTGGTATTTCTGTACAAGTTATTTTAAAGCAAAAGAAATCGTGAAAGAGTTTAAACCAGACATCGTGATTGGTACTGGGGGATATGTATGCGCTCCTGTATTATATGCGGCAGCAAACATGGGAATTCCAACCATTATTCATGAGCAAAACAGTTTAGCAGGAATTACCAATAAATTCTTAGCGCGTAAAGTTTCAAAGATTGCAATTTGCTTCGATGCGGTTCGTAAAGATTTTGCAAAATACGAAGATAAAGTGGTCATGACGGGAAATCCTCGTGGACAAGAGTTAGCGAATGCTGTTCGTGATGATGCTTATCTAGATTCACTTGGAATCAAAAAAGAAAAACCTATTGTATTAATCTTTGGAGGAAGCCGAGGTTCATTGCGAATGAACGAATCATTCCTAGAAGCTTTAGAGGAATTAGAAGCTAAAGATTATCAAGTGGTTATGGTGACGGGGCAAGTGCATTATGACAAAATCAACAATCATATTACAAGTTTGAAAAAAACATTGCAAAATGTCACAGTTTTACCATATATTAATAATATGATGCAAATGTTCCAAAACACAGATTTAGTAGTTTGTCGTAGTGGAGCAACAACCTTGATTGAATTAACAGCTCTAGGATTACCAAGCGTTTTAATTCCAAGTCCGTATGTGACTGAAAATCACCAAGAAGCCAATGCAATGTCATTAGTAGAAAAAGATGCTGCAACTATGATTTTAGAGAAAGATTTAAACGGTCAAAGTTTAGTTGCAGAAATTGATCGTATTATGGAAGATGAACCAAAACGTCTACAAATGGCAAGCAATTCCAAAGCTTTGGGGATTACAGATGCTTCAACGAGACTTGAAACGATTATTCATTCTCTAGTGAAATAAAGATAGAAGGAGGAGAATATGTTTAATCGAAAGACACCAAAAGAAGCTCCTCCGCGTGAATTAACACCTTGGGAGTTAGCGCAGCAAAACTCAGCTACTTCTAGAGTAGAAGAGACAATTCCAAAAGAGGATGTACGTCCTCCTAAAAAAGAACCCAAACCTAAAAAGAAAAAACCTGAATCAAAAGGGATTACAAATGCAACACTGTTAAAAGGAATTTTTATCGTGTGTTTAGCATGGAGTATTTATTTTATTTCTCCACTATCAAAAGTTTCTGAAATTGAGGTAGTAGGATTGAGTCAAGTTTCTACTGAACTGGTTCAAGAGAAAGATGGAATTGTCAAAGGGCAAAGTATTTGGACGATTTTAGCCAATCGTACACGTACCACAACGCTTTTAAAAGCTGCCAGTCCAAAAATTAAAGATGCTTCTATTGAATTAGTAGCATGGAATAAAATACGTTTGAATATTGAAGAAAATCCTGCTATTGGTTATTTTAAAACGGAAGAGAAAACATTTGAACTTCTTGCTGATGGTCAAACAATCGAAGTAGAAGCAACTCTTTCTACAGAAGAATATCCAGAATTAGTAGATTTTACAGAAGAAACTCAATATAAGACTCTAGCAAAACAATTAGAAAAAGTTTCTAGTAATATTATTCGAGAGATAAAAGAAATTCAGTATCCAAATGATATTAAAAATCACCAAAAAATTTATTTGAAGATGAAAGATGGAAATCGAGTCATCGGAAATTTAAAGGATATTGGGGATAAATTAGTGTATTATCCATCAATTGCGAAACAGTTGAATGGTAAAAAAGGAACCGTTGATATGGAAGTGGGAATATACTTTACACCGGATACAACGATTCGATAAAAAAGTCTTAAAACTCGCTCATATGTTTTTTGTAGTGAACCTAAATGTGTTAAAATATAAGGAGTATCACTAACAAAATTAACATTAAAAAATGAATTATGAATAATCGTATAGGAGGTTTCAATAAACGTGAAAAATCAGGGAATTTATGTGAGTTTAGATATTGGAACCACTTCAATAAAAGTTGTAGTAGCTGAGTATGTCAGAGGACAATTAAATATTATTGGAGTCGGCAATGAAAAATCAGAAGGATTAAGCCGTGGAGTCATCGTAGACATTGATGAAACAGTTGAATCAATTCGAAAAGCAGTACGACAAGCAGAACAAAAATCAAATATCCAAATCAAGGACGTTATTGTTGGAATTCCAAGTAATCAAATTTCAATCGAACCTTGTCATGGAATGATTGCCGTATCAAGTGAAAATAGAGAAATTACAGATGTGGATGTATACAATGTGATTTCTGCTGCAAAAGTTCGTTCAGTTGCACCTGAACGCGAAATTATTTCTGTTATTCCCGAGGAGTTCATTGTGGATGGATTTGACGGGATTAAAGATCCTCGTGGAATGATTGGTGTTCGCTTAGAATTATTTGCGAGCATGATTACTGGACCTAAGACGATTGTTCATAATATTAAACGTTGTATTGACAAAGCTGGATTAAATATTGAAGAAATGGTGATTCAACCATTAGCGATTAGTCAAGTAGCATTAACTCCAGGTGAAAGAGAATTTGGAACAATTTTAATTGACATGGGTGGAGGACAAACTAGTGCTTCTGTTATGCATGACAATCAGTTGAAATTCTCATTTGTGGATCAAGAAGGTGGAGATTTCGTATCAAAAGACATCTCAATCATTTTAAATGCAAGCTTTGAAAATGCAGAACGCATTAAACGTGAATATGGATATGCAATCTCATCAGAAACGAGTGCAGATGAATTCTTCCCAGTTGAGACAATTGGAAAGAAAGACCCAATAAAAGTAGATGAACATTACTTATCAGAAATTATTGAAGCCCGTGTTGTTCAAACTTTTGAAACAGTAAAACGTGCTTTAGACCAAGTGGAAGCCTTAAAACTTCCAGGAGGAATCGTGTTAACGGGTGGAGCTTCTTCACTAGCAGGAGTTCAAGAGTTAGCACAAGAAATTTTTGGAGTACAAGTGAAAACTTATATTCCTGAGCAAATGGGAATGAGAAATCCTATTTATGCAACTAGTATGGGGTTAATTCAATATGCTGCAAGCCTAGACGATGTTCACCGTATTGCACAAAAAGGGAAACCTGGTGTAGAACAACGTCCAGTACAAAGCACTCCAAAAAGTGCACCTGTACAAGTTCAACCAACAGCTCCAGTTCAACAACCTCAAGATGTTGAACAAGAGACAACTGGTGAAGAACAAGGGTTTGGAGCAAAAGTGAAGAACTTCTTTAAAATGTTTATTGACGAAAATTAAGAAGAAACCAAGGAGGAAATAAAATGGATTTCGAATTCGATACAAATTTAGATGGCGCAGTTATTAAAGTCATTGGTGTTGGTGGTGCTGGTAACAACGCTGTTAACCGTATGATTGCAGAAGGAGTACAAGGTGTAGAGTTCATCGTAGCAAACACTGATACTCAAGCGTTAAGAAACTCAGAAGCTGAAACTAAAATTCAATTAGGACCAAAATTAACGAAAGGTTTAGGGGCTGGATCATTACCTGATATCGGTCTAAAAGCTGCAGAAGAAAGTGAAGAACAAATTCGTGAAGCTTTAGTTGGCGCAGACTTAATCTTCGTTACTGCTGGTATGGGTGGTGGTACTGGTACAGGTGCTGCACCAGTTGTTGCTCGTATTGCAAAAGAATTAGGCGCATTAACAGTGGGTGTTGTTACACGTCCATTTAGCTTCGAAGGACCAAAACGTGGTCGTTTCGCCGCTGAAGGAGTTGCACAATTAAAAGCAAACGTGGATACATTAGTAACGATTTCAAATAACCGCTTATTAGAAATCGTTGATAAAAAGACTCCTATGTTGGAAGCTTTCCGTGAAGCAGATAATGTATTACGTCAAGGGGTACAAGGAATCTCTGATTTAATTACTGCACCAGGTTACGTGAACTTGGACTTCGCTGACGTGAAGACAGTGATGAAAGATCAAGGTTCAGCATTAATGGGGATTGGTGTTGCTAGCGGTGAAAACCGTACTGCAGAAGCTACGAAGAAAGCTATTTCTTCACCATTATTAGAAGTGTCTATCGATGGAGCAGAACAAATCCTATTAAACATTACTGGTGGCGCAGACTTAACATTATTTGAAGCACAAGATGCTTCAGATATCGTTGCAGCAGCTTCAACAAGTGAAGTAAACATTATCTTCGGTACTTCAATCAATGAAAACTTAGGAGATGAAGTAATTGTTACTGTTATCGCAACAGGAATTGATGAGGAGCGTAAACATGAAAAAAAGTCAGTAACTCGCGCTAACCGTTCTCCATTTACAAGCAGTACTTCAACTCGTAAAGATTTAGGGAATAACCCTCAAACTTTCCAAGAAAAACAAGTGCCTTCAAAACCACAAGTTGTAGAAGAAAAAAAAGCAGAAAAAGATTTGTTTGGAGACTGGGATATCCGTCGTGAAACTACAGTGCGTGATACTTCTTCATCAACTGTTGCAGATTCACCATTTGCGCAAAGCAATTTTGTAGAAGCTCCTTCTGAGCCAAAACAAGCTGAAAATGATGGATTAGATACTCCGCCATTCTTCAGAAAAAGAAATAGAAATTAATGAGTATCATTAAACAGAATGTAAGTCGTATTATGAACTTGGTTGCATCTTCTTGTAACCAAGTTCATAGACTATCTACGGAACTTTGTCCTATTGTTGTGACAAAAAATCGCTCTCAAGAAGAAGTTCAAGAGATGTATGATTTGGGTTTTCGACATTTTGCGGAGAATCGTGTTGAAAAACTACTTGAACGGCAGGAACAATTTCCCCAAGAGGATATTTTCTGGCATTTAATCGGTCCTTTGCAAAAGAGGAAAGTAAAACAAGTCATTAATCGAATTGATTTATTTCATGCTCTTGATAGACTCTCCATTATGAGTGAGATTGATAAACGTCTCGAGCAACCTTTGGACTGTCTGTTAGAAATAAATGTCTCTGGTGAAGAAACGAAACATGGTTTTTCAGTTGAAGAGGCTTTTGGCGCATATAAAGAGAGTAAACAGTATGAAAAAATCCATATTGTTGGGCTAATGACGATGGCGCCTTTTGAAGCAAGCGATGAAGAAATTCGCTTCTTTTTTTCGCGTTTAGCACAATTAGCCAAAAAAATTGAAGAAAACGAAAAACTATCACAACCACTCCAGTTAAGCATGGGGATGAGTGGTGATTTTCCAATTGCTATCCAGTGTGGCGCAACATATATTCGAATTGGCACAAGCTGGTTTGAAACGGAGGAAGAATAATGGGATTCATGAATCGTGTCAAAAACTTTTTAAGTCCTGAAGATTATTACTATGAAGAAGATGATCATTTTGAATATGTGGAAGAGATTGATGATAATACTCAGACTCCACTTCGTTCTAAATCGAACGCTTCGAATGTCGTTCCTTTCCAAAGTCCAGGAGTAAAGAAAACATCTAAAATCTATGTGATGGAGCCTAGCGTATATTCTGAAGCAGAACGCATAGCAGATGCTCTCTTAAAGGGGGAAGCAGTACTCATCAACTTTAAACGGATGGAACCAAAAGATGCAAAACGTGTCATTGATTTTGTAGTAGGAGTGGCGTATGCTATCAATGGTGATGTTCAAAAAGTAAGAGAAGAAATTTTTATTTGCTCACCAGCTAATTTTCAAGTACAAGGAAACTTTGACGAGGAAGCAGGAGATGCTTTTCGACGTCCGGAGTTTTAGAGGAGAATGATTATGGCAAGTGTACTAATTGAATGGTCTACTTTTATTGCGTCAGTTTTTACATTATTTTTAATTGTATATGGGTTAAATATTTATTGGAATCTGTATCTTCCGATGTTTATTGAAGAATTGCTAGATAAAGTATGTAGACCTTTTGTAAGTCTTTTTAAAGATGTAAGAATTGGAAATTATAGTTTAGCATTGGTGACCGCAATGGTCGTTGTATTTTTTATCAATTTAGTGTTTGTTAGTTTAATACGTTTGATTTTATAACAAGGTGAAGGATTATGAGCAATGGAGTTGAGCAACACTTTAGAAAAGAGGAAATCTCTTTTCTAAATCAAGTTGAAGAATGGGTAGAAGAAGTACGTTTGCAGTACGCGCCTGTATTGACGAATTATCTTGATCCGCGCCAACAGTTTATTGTGGAGGCGATTGTCGGTCAGTATGATGATGTTCGTTATTTCTTTGATGGCGGGTATATTGATGCTGAACGGAAACGTTGTATGATTTGTCCGGATTATTATGAACCTACTTTTGAGGATTTCGAAAATGCTCTATTTCATATTCAATATCCGAAGAAATTCGCTACACTGGGGCATGGTAAGGTTCTTGGGTCACTGATGAGTCTTGGATTTGACCGTAGTCTGATTGGCGATATTATTTCTAACGGAGAAGATTGGCAATTATTCTGTGCTCAAAATATGAAAGAATATATCAAACAACAGCTAGAAAAAATTGGGAAAGTTGCTGTTCGACTGGAAGAAGTCGACTATACGAAATTAATAGTACCAGTGGATCATTGGACAGTTATTCAAACGGTAGTGAGTTCTCTTCGTTTAGATACAGTGATTGCTTCAGTTTTTAATGTATCTAGACAACGTTCCAAAGAAATGATTGAAAGTGGAAAAGTAAAGGTGAATTGGACAGAAGAGAATCGCCCGGACTTTATGCTGGAAATTTTAGATATTGTATCCATTCGCGGGTATGGGCGCCTTCAAATTCAAAAAATTGAAGGACGAACAAAAAAAGATAAAATTAAAATCGAACTTGGTCTATTAGAAAAAAATAAAAAATAAAGGGGAGTTATTCATGTCAATTACACCAAACGATATTCATAACAAAGATTTTTCAACCAAATTTAAAGGATTTGATCCAGAAGAAGTTAATGACTTTTTGGATGAAGTCAAAAAAGAATTAGAACATTTAATTCGTGAAAATAAAGATTTAGAAAAACGCGTGAAATTTAATGAAGAAAAAGTAGAATACTTTACTTCTATTCAAGAAACTTTGAATAAATCTATTATTGTAGCTCAAGAAGCAGCAGACAGACTACGTGAAAATGCGCGTAAAGATGCGGAAATCATTATTTTCGAAGCAGAAAAAACAGCTGAAGAATTATTAAAAGAGGCAGCTGAAAAAGCGACTCAAATTAATCGTGAAACAGACGCAATTAAGAAGGAAACACGTATTTTCCGTCAACGTCTTCAAATCTTAAGTCAAACACAATTAGAAATGATTAAAAATGAAGAGTGGGATATGGTGTTAAATACACCTTCACAAATTGAAGTGACACCACCGACAATTGATTCAATTATAGAAAAACGTGCTAAAAGAACTGAGCATCTTACTGAAGAAGAACAACAATAATCAATTTAGAAGGGGACCAAAAGGAGGTCTCCTTTTTCGATAGAAAGAGGGAAAGCAATGGAAATTAGTTTTAGTGAAACAGCTAAAGATAAACTATTAAAATTGATCAATGAAAAAGGATTAAAGGATGTTTTTTTCGTTATGGATTATGCTGATGGAGATAGTCCTTTCTACGACGAAGGCGGAGGGTGTCATTGCCAAGTCAATGAAAAGTACCATTTAGTCATTTTAAAAAAAGAAGAGGAGTCTACTTTACATCGTAAGTTCGACAAGTTATTAGAGACTAATTTTGGAAAAGTTTATGTTTCTAGTTATTATGAAATGATGTTTGACCAGAACAATGTAGTTGATTATAGTGTGGATAAATATGGATTTTACTTAAAAAGTGAGGCAGGAATCTTATCCATGAGACTCAATATTGATTTTATAGCGTAAAAAGATGAGCATTTGCTCATCTTTTTTGCATTTAAGGATTTCTTTACTTAAAAATGCTTGTGCCTTCATTGAATACATAGTATACTAACTTTGTTCACGAAAACAAAAGAGGTGAATTTTATGAACAAAGTTAATTTAGATTTATTGAAATTAATCAAAAAGAACGCTATTCATAATCAACGAGAATTAGCAGATTTATCAGGATATTCTCTTGGACTGGTGAATCGTGAAATTAAAAAATTAAGAGAATTAAAGCTAGTTGATGAAGAATTTCGTATGACTAGTAAGGCAAAAAACTTATTCAAAAAAAATAAACCTAAAAATGCAGTAATCTTGGCTGCTGGCTTTGGGATGCGAATGGTTCCCATCAATACAGAAACGCCAAAAGGACTTTTAGAAGTCAAAAATGAACCACTTATCGAGCGATTGATTAAACAATTACAAGAAGTGGGAGTATCGGATATCACAGTGGTCGTAGGCTTTATGAAAGAACAGTACGAGTATTTAATCGATGATTTTCAAGTAAAATTAGCAGTGAATCCAGATTATGCTACGAAAAATAATTTTTATTCATTACAACGAGTTGCTGGAATTTTAGGGAACACGTATATTGTCCCTTGTGACTTGTGGTGTGAAGAGAATCCTTTTGAAGAAGACGAACTATATTCTTGGTATTTGATTGGACACGAAGAAGTGGAACAAAGCTATTTTAGAGTGAATAAAAAGCAAGAAATTATCATTAGTGAGAAAAGAAGAAAAGGAAACCGTCCTTACGGCATTTGCTATCTTGCTGAAAAAGAAGCTAAAGTGGTGGCAAAACAATTAAATATAGCTGCTGAAGAAAAAAGACATGAAAAATCTTTCTGGGAAGTTACTTTAGAAGATAAAGATAGAAAATATATTGTATATCCAAAAATAATCGATGATAAAAAGATTGCTGAAATCAATACTTATGAGCAATTACGGGAAATCGACCATTCCTCCAGTCATCTTGAAACGGATGCTTTAGTAAATATTTCAAAAGCGTTAGAAGTTACTTTAGAGGAAATTGTAAATATTGAAGTGTTGAAAAAAGGAATGACGAATCGTAGTTTCTTATTTACTTGTAAAGAACAAAAGTACATTATGCGTATTCCAGGGGAAGGAACGGATCATCTTATCAATCGTAAGGAAGAAGCAGATGTTTATCGTGTACTTGAAGGTAAGAAAATTTGTGACGACGTTGTATATATGAATCCTGAAAATGGATATAAGATTACAGCCTATCTAGATGGAGCACGCTCTTGTGATAGTGAAAATAAAGAAGATTTGAAACGTTGTATGGCAAAACTTCGTGAGTTTCATGCGTCTAAACTGAAAGTCGCGCATACGTTTGATCCATTTAAACAGATTGTATTTTATCAAAGTTTATGGAATGGACAAGTTTCTTATTATAAGGATCATGAAAAAACGCAAAATGAAATTTTAAGCTTAAAGAGTTTTGTTGAAAGATATAAAGAGGAGCCAGTTCTCAGCCATATTGATTCTGTATACGATAATTTTCTTTTCACGAAAGAAGGAGATATTCGCCTAATTGACTGGGAATATGCAGGAATGCAAGACCCGCATATCGATATTGCGATGTTCTGTATTTATGCTGGTTATGACCGTAAACAGGCTGACGAATTGATAGACCTTTATTTTGAAGGAAAATGCGAAAAGATGACGCGTATTAAAATTTATGCATATATGGCCGTTAGTGGAATGCTTTGGAGCAACTGGTGTGAATATAAACGGACATTAGGGGTAGACTTTGGAGAGTATTCACTGATGCAATACCGTTATGCCAAAGACTTCTACCGCATTGTGCAAGAAGAATTAGCAAAAGAGGAAAATTAATGACAAATACGATTAAACGAGCCATTATTATGGCTGCGGGAAAAGGGACACGAATGCGTCCAATAACGAATGAAATTCCAAAACCATTAGTAAAAGTAAATGGGAAAAGGATGATTGATACGGTAATCGATGCCTTATATGAACAAGGGATTCACGAGATTTATGTGGTCGTCGGTTATTTAAAGGAAAAATTTTCTGAGTTAAAAAAAGATTATCCAAACATTACCATTGTAGAAAATCCTTATTTTGATATTGCCAACAATATCTCTTCTCTTTATGCTGTCAGAGATCATTTAGAAGAAGCCATTATTTTGGATGGGGACCAATTAATTTTTAACAGTGAAATTTTACATCCAGAATTTACACGTTCAGGTTACGCTTGTATTCCTGTAGAAAATGGGACAGATGAGTGGCTCATGCAAGTGAATAATGATGGAGTTGTCACAAGTTGTAGTCGTACTGGTGGAGAAAAGGGATGGCAATTATATAGCATTTCTCGTTGGACAAAAGAAGACGGGGAAAAGTTAAAACATCATTTAGAAATTGAGTTTGAAGAAAAGAAAAATCATGAAATTTATTGGGATGATGTAGCGATGTTTTGTTACCCCACAGAATATGAAATGGGCATCTATCCAATGCAACAGGGAGATATCGTAGAAATCGATAGCTTGGAAGAATTAGTAACAATGGATGCATCGTATCAAACATTATTAGAGGAGGTTCATTATGAATAATGAATTGGAAAAAAAATCGTTAAGAGATGAAATTGACTGGATAGCAACACTTGTACCATTATTTGGAGTATTATTCCTAGGACTATTATTTTTAATATTCCCTGATTCTAGTTCTGCTGTACTTGAAGGAGTTCGAGGATTTCTAGGAGACCAATTTAGTATTTATTATGCTATGTTAGGGGTTGGAGTATTCCTTTGTAGTGTGTATGTGGCTTTCTCTAAATATGGGCGTATCGTATTAGGTGGGAATGATGCTAAAGTAGAGTATTCGAATTTCCAATGGGGGGTGATGATTTTCACTTCTACAATGGCTGCAGATATTGTGTTCTATGCCATGATTGAGTGGGCGCTCTATGCGCAAGAGTCCTATCTTGGAGAACTTGGAAGCATTCAAAAATGGGCTTCGACATTCCCGTTATTCCACTGGGGACCTATTGCCTGGGGATTCTACATCATGTTAGCCGTTGCTTTTGGATTTATGTTGCATAATCGAAAAGTAGAGAAACAAAAATTCTCAGAAGCTTGTCGTCCTCTTTTAGGAGATAAAGTAGATGGATGGATGGGAAAAGTCATTGACTTAATCGCTATTTTTGCATTAATAGCTGGAACAGCAACAACATTTTCTCTAGCGACACCACTTCTTTCTGCAGCCATGAGCCAAGTGTTTGGAATTCAAAATTCGAAACTCATTACCATTGTTGTATTATTGTTAATTGCAGTAGTTTATACAAGCACTGTTATGTTAGGGATGGAGGCTGTCTCAAAATTAGCAGCCATTTGTACATACTTATTCTTTGCACTTCTTGCGTATTTCCTATTCCTAGGAGGAGAGACCGTTTATATTCTTGAAACAGGATTTAGCGCAATTGGGAATCTTGTTCAAAACTTTATCGGAATGTCTACGTGGTTAGACCCTCTTCGTGAGACGAGTTTTCCTCAAAAATGGACGATCTATTACTGGTCTTATTGGATGGTATGGTGTGTAGCGACACCTTTCTTTATCGGAAGTATTTCAAAAGGTCGTACTGTTAAAAATACGGTACTAGGCGGATATGCATGGGGAATTGCAGGAACATTTACAGCATTCATTATTCTTGGAAACTACGGTCTTGCGCAACAATTAAAACATGGCGTAGATATTACAGGGATTTTGAATACGAATGCGGATTATGCTGCCTCGATTCTTAAAATTTTTGAGACAATGCCATTAGCGAATATTGGATTATTACTTCTGGCTGTGACCATGATTGCTTTCTACGCGACGACGTTCGATGCATTAACACTGGTAGTATCTGCTTATTCATATAAAGAATTAACACATACACATGATAGTGATAAGCGTGTTCGTATGTTTTGGTCATTAGTACTGATTCTATTCCCAATCGCGTTGATTTTCTCTGAAAATTCAATGTATAATCTTCAGTCGGTAGCCATTATTGCAGCCTTCCCAATTGGGATTATTATCATTATGATTATTGCAAGCTTCTTTAAAGATGCAAAAGATTATTTGAAATCTTAATAAGGCGATGACTATGAATCTATTTACGGCTACTATTAAATCCGTAAAAATCATAGTCATTAAGTGAAAATTCAAGATAGATCAAACAGTAATATCTGGAAAAAACCCTATTGTTTAAAGGCATTCTGTCTTTAAGCAATAGGTTTTTATGTTAGTGATGGTGGTGACAATTACATTGCCCAGGTAGACAGTTGCATGCAACAGAAGTAGGGGCGGTGGCCGCTTTTTCTTTTAAAGCATTCACTAATACTTGAATGTCATCTTGGCTTAAGGTTGCTTTATTGATTAAAGTATGTAATAAATTCCCATTTTGTTTGTGGCACACTTGTTCAAGAAGTACATCTGTCTCTTGATCGAGTTGCTCTTTTTCCAAAATCGTTGCAGAATAGTGGAAAGGTTTCTTTCGATTATTGATTTGAATATAGCCTTTCTTCGTTAGGCGAATAATAAGTGTTTTTACAGTTGATTCACTCCAAGGGAATGATTTCTGCAGTTGTTCGATGATAAATCCACTAGTACTACTTGGGTTTGCCCATAGTACGCGCATGACCTGACGTTCTGAGGGGCTTATTGGTTGAAATTCAGACATAAATTGGAACTCCTTTCGCTTTTAGTCTACAATTGTCGACAGTTTCTGTCAACCGTTTCACCTAATTTTTTTTGTACACTAAATGTCGATGGTGGGGAGTTAGAGTCACTATATTTTGTGTTTTGTAAAAAAAACAATACAAAATGTTGTTAAAATGTTGCAAAAAACTTCAGAGCTAGCTATAATTAATCTCGTGAGTTTCAAGTGAGATTGGAATGCATTTTCTTGTATTTCTATTTCGGAATGGAGATATTGTGAAAGTCGTTTATTTATCACTAACTGGAAAAACAAGACAATTCGTAAAAAAATTAGACTGGGATTTTGTCGAAATTTCTAAGAAAAATCCTGTATGTCAAATGGAAGAACCTTATATCGTCATTACACCAACTTATGGAGAGCAAGTGGCGAATTTTTTTTACGAATTTATCGATTTTGAAGACAACAGAAAGCTGTTAATGGGAGTTGCCGGTTCAGGGAATCGCAATTTTAACACGAGTTTTTGTTCAAATTCCAAAGAGTTAGCGAGAAGATATGATGTTCCTTTACTTCATTGTTTTGAAAACCAAGGTACAGATAAAGATGTACAAATACTAATAGAAAAGGTGAGAGAGATTGGATAGTCCAAAATTAATGAACAAGACTCAAGAAGTTACATACTTCGCATTAAACAATGAGTTAAATCGTCCAGTTGATGGGAAAATTCCATTGCATAAAGATCGTGAAGCGGTTCGTGCGTTCTTCTTAGAACACGTAAACCCAAATACAGTTTTCTTCTATACATTAGATGAAAAACTAGATTACTTAATCGAACACGATTATTTAGAAGCAGAATTTTTAGGAAAATATAACCGTAAATTCGTTAAGAAATTAATGAAAGAAACGTACAAGAAAAAATTCCGTTTCCGTTCATTCATGTCTGCGTTTAAGTTCTACAAACAATATGCAATGAAGACAAACGATGGGCAACGTTACTTAGAACGTTTTGAAGACCGTATTGTATTTAATGCTCTTTTCTTAGCAGATGGCGATGAGCAATTAGCACAAGATTTAGCGGAAGAAATGATTACACAACGTTATCAACCAGCAACACCAACATTCTTGAATGCCGGAAGAAAACGTCGTGGGGAACTTGTTTCTTGCTTCTTAATTCAAACAACGGACGACATGAACAGTATCGGTCGTACAATTAACTCAGCTCTTCAATTATCAAGAATTGGGGGAGGAGTAGGGGTAAGCTTGTCTAACGTTCGTGCAGCAGGTGACCCAATCAAAAAAATTGAGAATGCATCAAGCGGTGTCGTTCCAATTATGAAATTGTTAGAAGATAGTTTCAGCTACTCAAACCAATTAGGTCAACGTAACGGTGCCGGTGCGGTTTACTTAAACGTATTCCACCCAGATATCGTATCGTTCTTATCAACGAAAAAAGAAAATGCGGATGAAAAAGTTCGTGTGAAGACATTATCACTAGGTCTTGTTGTTCCAGATAAATTCTATGAATTAATCAAAAATGACGATATTATGTACTTATTCAGTCCATACGATGTGGAACGTATTTATGGCGTACCATTCTCTTATGTGGACATCACTAAAGAATATGACAACATGGTGAACAACCCTGAAATCCGCAAATCTAAATTACGTGCGCGTGACTTAGAAAATGAAATTAGTAAATTACAACAAGAATCTGGATATCCATATGTGGTGAACATCGATACAGCAAACCGTGTAAACCCAATCGATGGAAAGATTATCATGAGTAATTTATGTTCTGAAATCCTACAAGTTCAAGAACCTTCAGTGATTAACAACGCTCAAGAGTATGAACACTTAGGAACAGATATTAGCTGTAACTTAGGTTCAACAAATATTGTGAACTTAATGAAATCTCCTGACTTCGAACGCTCAATCGAGGTAGCTGTACGTGCGTTAACATTCGTAACAGACCACTCAAGTATCGATGCCGTTCCAACCGTTAAAAACGGAAACAGCAAAGCACATACAATTGGTCTTGGAGCGATGGGATTACACACATTCTTTGCGTTAAATCAAATGGAATACGGCTCACCTGAGTCTATCGAAGCGACTGATTTATACTTCAGAATGTTGAACTTCTACACATTGAAAGCAAGTAGCAAGATTGCTAAAGAACGCGGCCAATCATTCATTGGGTTCGAACGTTCTAAATACGCAACAGGTGAATACTTCGACAGCTATATCGCAGAAGAAGTACAAATTCAATCTGACAAAGTGAAGAAAATCTTTGAAAAACTTCCAATCCCAACTGTAGAAGATTGGAAACAATTAAAAGAAGATGTGATGAACGGTGGATTATATCACCAAAACCGTTTAGCCATTGCGCCAACTGGTTCAATCAGCTACGTAAACGAAACAAGTGCTTCATTACATCCAATCACTCGTTTAATTGAAGAACGTCAAGAGAAGAAGACTGGTAAGACTTATTACCCAGCTCCATTCTTATCAAATGATACTTTACCATTCTACAAATCAGCGTACGATATCGATATGCGTAAAGTCATCGACGTATACTCGGCGGCTCAAAAACATATCGACCAAGGAATGAGTTTAACACTCTTCATGCGTTCAGAACTTCCTGAAGGATTATATGAATGGAAAGTGGGACGTACGAACAAGATGACAACACGTGACTTAAATATTTTACGTAACTATGCGTGGAATAAAGGCATCAAGTCAATCTACTATGTACGTACATTTACAGAAAACAACGATGAAATCGGAAGTAATGCTTGCGAAAGCTGCAGCATTTAATGGGAATACGATAGAAAGGACATAAGCTCGTGAGTACAAAACGATATTTTAATGAGATTCTTTCTCAAAAATCTACACAACCAGTAGAGTACTATAAAGCGATTGACTGGAACCAAGTTGAAGACATGATTGATAAATTAACTTGGGAAAAACTAACGGAGCAATTCTGGTTAGATACACGTATTCCAGTATCAAACGACTTAGACGACTGGAGAACATTATCACCTGCTGAAAAAGATGTAGTAGGTAAAGTATTCGGTGGATTAACATTATTAGATACGCTTCAATCAGAAGAAGGTGCAAGCTTAATGAAAGATTACGTGCGCACTCAACACGAAGAAGCGGTTTGGAATAATATTCAGTTCATGGAATCTGTTCACGCGAAAAGTTACTCAACTATCTTCAGTACTTTGCATACAAAGGCAGAAATCGAAGATATTTTCGAATGGACAAATAATAATGAATTCCTACAATTCAAAGCGAAAAAGATTAATGAAATTTACCAAAGTAAAGATGCTTTGAAGATGAAAGTAGCATCTACAATGCTTGAAACATTCCTATTCTACAGTGGATTCTTTACGCCACTTTATTACTTAGGAAATAACAAGCTTGCCAACGTAGCTGAAATCATCAAGTTAATCATTCGTGACGAATCAGTTCACGGAACTTATACAGGTTACAAGTTCCAACAAGGCTACAACGAATTATCAGAACAAGAACAAGAAGAAATGAAGATGTGGGTATACAACTTATGCTTGGAACTTTACCAAAACGAAGTGAAGTATACGCAATCTATCTATGACCAAGTTGGTTGGACTGAAAAAGTAAAAGTATTTATTCGTTATAATGCGAATAAGGCGCTTCAAAACTTAGGGTTTGACCCATTGTTCCCGGATACTGCTGAAGATGTGGATCCGATTGTAATGAATGGAATTTCAACAGGTACAAGTAACCATGACTTCTTCTCACAGGTTGGGAATGGGTACCTACTCGGTAGTGTTGAAGCGATGGATGATGAAGACTATTCAAAATGGATGTAATTTCTACCCAAACAGGTTCCTGAAAAGGAGCCTGTTTTTTTTGTGTATATGGTGAGGTACCATTCAAAAACACTACGTGTTATTTCGGAGATCTTCATAGTGGTGACAATAGCTACACCGTATTGAGTCTAAGATCTCAATCCTACTGAGCTTCAAAGGGACTCTACGAAATAAATTTCGAAGATTCCCTCATTCACATCAGTTGTGGTCGCTATTGTTACCACTATAGACTCCGAAATCACTTCGTATTTTTGATTACCAAATATGGTAATTTAGGAATCAGTTTTGTGAAATAAGTTTATTGGTGTATTCATATCCAAACTTCAACACCCTTGTAAATGGAGAAGTGCAGGGATAAATTATCTGCTTCTTATAGAGTTTTTAAAACATATTGAGCTTTCGGCTACACTTAATAATTATAAGAATAACTGTATCGCCTCAAGCCAAGGTCTTGAGGCTACCAAGTTTCAAACACTCTCTAGAAAATATATTTTCTAGAGAGTGTAATTCACATTGGTTACTAGCGTTATTCTTATGATTATTGGTATCCGAGGCTCTTTATGTTTTACCTTAAAAAGTAGGGTGCTTTTGGAATCTGTTTGGTGAAATAAAACTGTTGGTGTGTTCATCTCCGTTGTTTCAATACCCTCATCAATGGATCGGAGCTATGACAGAGAGAGTACTCCTCACTAGATTGGGTCTAGGGTCTCAATCCTACTGAGCTTCAAAGGGACTCTACGAAATAAATTTCGAGAGTCCCTAATTCACATCAGTTGTGGTCGCTATTGTTACCACTATAGACTCCGAAATTCCTTCGTGTTTTCGAACATCAAATAAAGATTTTTGGAACTTGTTAAATGAAATAGGTCTATTTGTGTGTTCATATCCAATTTTCAACATCCTCGTCAATGAACCGGTGCTATGACAGAGAGTGTGCTTCTCACTAGATTAAGTTCTTAATTTAAAAAATGATTTAGATTTGTATTAAGTTTTATTGCAAAAAGAGGGAGAATTCAATAAAATGAGAGGAGATGTTTTAAGGGGAAAAATAATGAAAAAAATAATCAAATTAGTTTGCGTCTTGTTTTTATTGATGATTGGAGTTATCAGCACAATATCTACAGTAAACGCACAAGAATCTGTTTTAAAAATAGTTAAAGATGAAGGATATGAAATTGGCTCTTCAGATGCACCTAAAGCTTCATTAGTAGTGAGTATTGCGAATGGGGAAATATTATGGCAGGAAAATCCTGATAAGGCGGTAGATCCTGCTAGCTTAAGTAAATTAATGACAATTTTTATCGTTTATGATGCGATTAAAGAAGGGAAAATAAACTTAAGTGATAAAGTTGTCCCAACCGCAACAGATGAGGCTATTTCTAAAATTACAGCCTTAAGTAATGTTCCACTAACTGCTGGAGTCGAGTATCCAGTGGAGGAACTTGTAAAAATGGCACTGCTTCCTTCTTCTAATGCGGCTACGATTCTTTTGTCACATCTGGTGAATGATAATTCGGATGAATTTGTAGACTTAATGAATCAAAAGGCCAAAGAATTAGGAATGACAAATACTAAATTCGAAGGTGCTACTGGAGCGGTTGCGGAAGATTTCCAAGGTCATTATACGGTTAAACGCCATTCTATGAATCAACCCAACCAAACGACTGCTAGAGATTTAGCAAAAATGGTGATTGCTTTATATAAAGTACATCCTGAACTTACTCAGTATACTAGAAATAGCACACTTACGGTTATGAGTGGAACACCGTATGCACAAACGATTAAAAACACCAATCACTCAGTTCAAGGAGACTTATTAGCGTATCCTGGTATCATTGGTTTGAAAACTGGAACCAGTGAGAGAGATGGATTTAACTATATAGGAATTTATCAAAAAGACGGAGTAGAACTATTAGATATTGTCTTAGGGGTAAGTGAATGGACTAGTGCTCCTGGAGAGTATAATCGTCATAAAATTGGTAATGCTTTGTTGAGTTATGTCTTAAAGCAATATGAGGCGCAAACTTTATTCAATCCCGGGATTCAAACGATTCAAGGCCAAAAAGTGAAATTAGATCACGCTGTGAAAGTCTTTACTGAAAAAGGAAAGACAGCTGACTATCAAATTGAGGGGAATCAGTTGAAAATTGCTACACCTCAAGGAACAATCTATGAACAAGAATTAACGTATTCAATAGAGAAAGAACCGGATGGAGTTGCCGAGTCTACGTATGAAGAAACAACGACTGAGGCTAGTCAATGGATTCCAAAAATTATTTGGAATAAGACCGTGCACTTTATTAAGAATCTTCCACTTCTATTTTGGGTGTTCTTTTTTGCGATTGTACTTGTTTTTTACGTCATTAGAAAATTTTTAAAAACAAGTTCCAAAAGAAATCGTCGTAAATAGAAAAAATAAATAAATTCAAGCAAAAAACAGCATTTTTATTTTCATAGAATAAAAATGCTGTTTTTTTGTTCCCATTTTACGAATAAGATTTTTCTTTAGAGTGTAAAAAAGACGACGAACAAGAAGCGTAACCAATCAAATGAAGCGTGAGACTAGAAAAGATAGTCTCACGTTTTTGTTTGCCATTGCAAAACTTTCGTTAGAAGAGTAGACTGAAAGAGTACATGCGCAAAAGGAGTGATCATATGAAGAAAATCGAACAAAAAGATTTATTTGAATTAAAAAACGTAGCCCAACCGGTTGTAGCGGGTGGTGATATCTTCTTTACAGAAACGAAGATGAATGAAAAGAAGAATACTTATGAAACAGCTATTTATAAGTATACCAACGAAGGAAAAGTAGCTTACGGAGATGATGGGACGGTCAATTCATCGCTTCAAGTATCACCGGATGGAAAGTGGATTAGTTTTGTCAGTAATGAAGGAGAAGATAAAACTCCTCAATTGAAAATTCAATCTGTAACAGGTGGGAAAGCCATCGCCCTAACACAGGAGAAAAAAGGCGTCTCTGTATATGTTTGGGGAAAGGATAGTCAGTCTATTTACTATCAAACGACTAAAGCGGATGAAGAAGAAAAGAAAGATGAATTTCCTCAACCAATCATCGTTGAAAAAACAACGTACCGATTCGATGGTGGAAGCTTCTTACCGAATAAAGAAACGACTCAAATTAAACAGGTAGAAGTAGCCACTAAAGAAGTGAAGACACTTTTTGAAACTGAAGATTCTATATTTTTCAGAGATGTGTTACATGATGGCGGAAGCCTTGTTGTAGACCGTGATTTATCCAATATTCGTTGGACATTAGATAGTGCAGAGGCTTGCTATGTGGATGTGGCCACTGGGGATATTCATCCAATTCTTGAAGCAGGAACAGATGAATCTTATCGCTATTTGTTGGATTCAAAAGAGGGAGTTATTTTAGCTTATAATTCAGGGGAACACGGTTTTGTTACACAAGTAGACATCGTATTTAATAAAGAAGATCAACCAGGTACAGAAGGAAGTATTTTAAATTTAACGTCTGGATTAGATGTGGAATGGGGAGACTGGCTAGTTGCTGACTTCCAACAATCAGTTACTGGAATTGAACCTCAATGGATGGATGAGGAAAGCTTCCTCGTTAGCGCGAGTGTGGAAGGGAAAATCGTATTATACCGTCTCTTCTTAGATGGAAGAAATGAAGTTCTTTTTGATAAAGAGGTTCATATTACAGGAGCTAAAATCATCACTGAAAAAGAACTCGTCATCACTTATTCAACGACGACAATTCCTAGCGCGTTAGCAACAGTAGATTTAACCACTGGAGAAATTACAAACCTTTATAATCCGAATGAAGCCTACTTAGCCGAACATATCGTTACAACGCCTGAACGCTTTACGTATAAAGGTTACGATAACTGGGATATCCATGGATGGTATATGCCGCCAGTAGAAAAGAAAGACAAACATGCGGCAATCCTCTATGTTCACGGTGGACCACAAGTGGCTTACGGCGAAAGTTTCTTCCATGAAATGCAAGCACTTGCTGCAAAAGGCTACGGTGTCATTATGATTAACCCACGCGGAAGTAACACTTACGGACAAAACTTCGTGAAGAGTATTCTTGGCGACTATGGGAACCACGATTTTGACGACTTAATGATGGGGGTAGACTATATCTTAGAAACACACCCTGAAGTAGATGCGGACCAATTATACGTTGCAGGAGGAAGCTATGGTGGATTCATGACAAACTGGATTGTAACGCATACGGATCGCTTCCGTGCCGCTGTCACACAACGATCTATCAGCAACTGGATTAGCTTCTACGGCACAAGTGACATCGGACCATTCTTCGTTGAAAAACAATTGCTCGATGACATTAACCATACTAAACGTTTATGGGAAATGTCACCAGTAGCTCATGCCAAAAATGCAAAAACTCCATTACTAGTTTTACATGGACAAAGTGACCTTCGTTGCCAACAAGAGCAAGGGGAGCAAATGTATATGGCCATGCGTAAAAACAATGTGCCTACAAAAATGATTCTCTTCCCTCAGTCTAGTCACGGGCTCTCTCGTTCAGGATTACCAAATCTACGTCAAGAACGTCTAAAAGCTATTACCGACTGGTTTGAGGAATATTCAAAATAGGATGAATACAGGGGAAATTTTCACCCAAAATAGAGTAGATTTGTTGACGAATTTGAAGGAATACTGTATTCTACTAAAAGGAAAATTTAATAGATACTTGTAAGAGGATATGTGTTGACAGATTCTCTATTATTTGGTAGACTATTGGAGTTGAGAAAACAAGCAGAAGCATCCCGCTTCTCGCCTAAGTTGACAAGGGTCCTTGGGCTGATAGGAAATGTTCAAGTTTTAAAAAGACATTGGCAGCGGGAGTATTCTATTACTTCCGTTGCTTTTTTGCTTTTTTTCTCTCAAATATTCTTGGAGGTGAATATCATAGCAAAAGATATGATGGTCAATGATGGAATTCGCGCTCGTGAGTTACGTGTTATTGACAATAACGGTGAACAAATTGGTGTTCAATCGAAAAATGATGCTTTACGTTTAGCAGAACAAGCTGGACTTGATCTAGTATTAGTTTCGCCAAACGCAAAACCACCAGTTGCCAGAATCATGGATTATGGTAAATATCGTTTTGAACAGCAGAAAAAAGAACGAGAAGCTCGCAAAAACCAAAAAGTCATCAATATCAAAGAAGTGCGTCTAAGCCCTACAATTGATGAGAACGACTTTAATACGAAGTTAAAAGCAGCGATCAAGTTCCTTGAAAAAGGTGATAAAGTCAAAGCAAGCATTCGATTCAAAGGTCGTGCCATTACTCATAAAGAGATTGGCCAAAAAGTTCTCGAGCGTTTAGCAGAACAAGTTTCTGAAATCGCAACAGTTGAACAAAAGGCTAAAATGGACGGACGAAGCATGTTCTTGATGTTAGCACCTAAGAATGATAAGTAAAAAAGTAACAGGAGGAAAGTCTCATGCCAAAACAAAAAACACACCGTGGTTCAGCTAAACGTTTCAAACGTACAGGTGGTGGAGGATTAAAACGTTCTCAAGCCTTCACAAGCCACCGTTTCCATGGCAAAACTAAAAAACAACGTCGTCACTTGCGTAAACAAACAATGGTTCACGCTACTGACATCAAACGTATTAAACAACAATTAAGTCAAATGCGTTAATTCAGCACGCAAACTATTACATTTTCAAGCCAGTCGCAAGAGACTGATAGACCAAGGAGGAATTAATTATGCCACGTGTTAAAGGTGGAACAGTTACTCGTCGTCGTCGTAACCGCGTTTTAAAATTAGCTAAAGGTTACTACGGAGCGAAATCAAAATTATTTAAAACAGCTAAACAAGCAGTCATGAAATCATATATGTATGCTTACCGTGACCGTCGTCAAAAGAAACGTGACTTCCGTAAATTATGGATCGCACGTATCAATGCGGCAGCTCGTTTAAACGGATTAAGCTACAGCAAATTAATGCACGGCTTAAAATTAGCTGGTATCGAAATGAACCGCAAAATGTTAGCTGACTTAGCAGTTAACGATGCAGCTGCTTTCACAGTATTAGCAGACAAAGCTAAAGAAGCATTAGCAAAATAATTTTATTTTCTAGATAATAGATCCACATTTGAGCCCCGTTAAACTCAATGTGAAGAATACCAAGAAAGAAATTGGAGGAAACAATCGTGCGTACAACATACATGGCTAAAGCTAGCACTACAGAACGTAACTGGGTTGTTATCGACGCTACTGATGTGCCATTAGGACGTCTTTCAGCTGTTGCAGCAAGCATTTTACGTGGAAAAAACAAACCAACATTTACACCTAACGTTGATACAGGTGATTTCGTAATCATCATCAACGCTGACAAAGTTGCCTTAACAGGTAAAAAAGCAACTGATAAAGTTTACTATCACCACTCAAACCACCCTGGTGGATTGACTGCTCGTACAGCTGGTGAATTACGTGCTAACAACTCTCGTAAATTAGTTGAATTATCAATCAAAGGCATGTTACCTAAGAACTCATTAGGTCGTCGTCAATTTACTAAATTACATGTTTACGGTGGATCTGAACATCCACATGCTGCACAACAACCAGTAGCAGTAGACATCCAATCACTAATCTAAGGAGGAAAAAGCATTGGCTCAAGCACAATACCGCGGCACTGGACGCCGTAAAAATTCAACTGCCCGTGTTATCTTAGTACCAGGGACAGGAAACATTACAATTAACAAAAAATCAATCGAAGAATACATCCCATTTGCTTACTTACACGAAGTAATCAAACAACCTTTAAACTTAACTGAAACATTAGGTTCATATGATGTTTTAGTGAACGTTAACGGTGGTGGATTCACAGGTCAATCAGGAGCTATCCGTCACGGAATCGCTCGTGCATTATTAACAGTTGACCCTGACTTCCGTGGAGTGTTAAAAGCTGCTGGCTTATTAACACGTGACCCACGTATGAAAGAACGTAAAAAACCAGGTCTTAAGAAAGCTCGTAAAGCTTCTCAATTCTCTAAACGTTAATATCGTTCGTATATCAACATTTCAAGCACTTCATGGTTTACACCATGGAGTGTTTTTTTATGATTTTTTGATAAAATTCACACCATTTTTCACTCCAAATTCACACTATTAGTTTTAAGGCTCCGATAAGCTATTTCTCCAACAGCCATTGGAACAACATTGGAAGTGTTGACATATGTTTTAGTGGTAAAAATGTCAGTATGAGTTAGAGCTTCAGAAATGGCTTCCATAGACATTCCAGCTTGTTTAGCTAGTGTTGCTCCGGTATGACGTAATTTATGCGGTGTAGCATGTGCAAGTTCAGGATGGCGTTTTTTTACTGATTTCATCTTGTTGTTTAAATAATCTGAATGTAAGGGACTATTGACGTTACCTTTTGTGTCAATGTAAGTAAATAGATATTGTTCATCAGTTTGAATAATACCAAACTTTAACAACTCTTGTTTTTGTTCTTTTTTCCATTTTTTCAATAATTCTGACAATTCATGAGGAATTACAAAAGTTGTTTTTTTGTTTGTTTTAGTGGACTTTGGTTGCTTATATCTATCTAATGCTTGAACTAATTGGATTTCTTTTTTGTTGAAATTTACGTGTTTCCATTGAAGAGCGTAGCTTTCAGATTTTCTATCGCCAAGAAAGAAAGTGGTGTAGTATAATACATAGTCTTTGAATAGTATTTTTCCAGACTCTAAATCTGTTTCAAAGGCAGCAAACCATTCTTGAAGTTCCTTTTGTGATAAATAAAGGTCTTCGTCTATTTTTGATTCTTGTAATCGAATTTTTTTGGTTGCCTTAATTCTCTTGATAGTCTTGGAAATACGATTTGATTCGATATACTCTAATTCTTCAGCCCAGTCAAAAATAGAATTAACATAACATCTAATGACTTTGAAATTAGCGTATTCTTCTGCTTTTTGAGTAAGTAGATTGAGTACTACTTGTTTATTCTGATTGAGGAAGTCTATAGAGTAGTTACCTAGTAAAGGTAAAATATGCTTCTTAAATACAAGGGCTGTATTCTCAACAGTGGCTTTAGTTGGCGACTTAGTTGTCGATGTAGTTTGTCCAGCTACATATGAATCCCACCAAACATTTTTATAGAAATCAACAAAGAGAATATTTCCTCGTTTATCTAATGATATGTGAGTATCACCATTACTAATCTGAACAAATTTATTTTTTAATTCTAGTTCATATTGTTTAGCTTCACTCCTTGTTTTGAACCGTTTTTCTATCACTTTTCTATCAATTCCAAGAGAAGATTTGGCTTCTTCTGGAATATAGATACGTAAGCGATAAGTTCCATTTTTAGTTTTTGTGATTGACATATAGTATTCTCCTTTTAATTTGAGCTAGAAAATACCGTGGTTTTATTATATCAAACCACGGTGAATTTTTAGATATTTTGCAACCATTGATTTAGGTCGTCTTTATTAAAGCGAACAGTTTTCCCGACTCGTATGATTGGCAATCCTTTTTTAATCCATGAATCAAGTGTATTGTTTGAAATACCTAGGTATTCACAGGCTTGTTGCTTGTTTAGATAGGGGCTTCTAATACCGCTCTTATTTAATCGGTTTTCTATTTCTTGCCTAATTAAATTGGCAATTAAAATTTGGATTTCTAGAATTTGTTCTTGCGATAGTATGATTTGCATGCTATAGCCTCCTTGAAGAATTTATAAGAAAGTGAGATAATAGCAACAACAAAGGTAGTATTGCTATTTTTGTGTTCATGAAAAGTTATCATTGTTGGTTTGGTCGCTAGCATTGATAACTTTTTTTAATTCATTCCATTTCATGTTCTGAATAACCAATTTTACAAGTTTATTGGTCGCTTTATTAATATCAAATTGACCAATCTCTTTAAATAGGAAATAGTAATCTTTAGGAATCTCTTTGTTCTGATTCTTCACCTTTATAGGGATTAAGAGATGGAATTTATCCTTTATATTTACTGAGCAGTCAATTCGTCTTATGAATTGTCCAGTATCCTCATCGATATTTCCTTTTGATTGCTCGAAAAATGTCCTAAACGGGGTAGTAGTTGTAATGATAATCACTTTAGCTGACCCCATTTTGTTGTGATATCTTGCTGAAATTGGACTAATCGTATATGGGTCTAGTAGTTTTAACCAATCAGATACACTAAGACTATCCCCACGAATATCATCAAGAAATAAAATATCTTGACCGTTATATTCATCGAAGGCGTTTGTAGATGCAGTTAAACAATATTCCCACTTTTGACCATATTTAAGAGCAATAGTCTGTAATAACTCTATAAGTTTTTTACAGTATTTGGTTTTTCCTGAACCGCTTTCTGCGTAAATATAGAGTATGGTTTTTTTGAATTTACCTGCTTCTAGTTCGGCAATAGTTTGATAGCTTTTTCTTTCTCCAGCAGTTTCTAAAGCTTCGTTAACTTTTCGTTTATGTTGCCCATAAATCGCATAATAGTCATTTGTGAGTAAGATGTTGCTTTTAGTCAATTCTCCAGCCAAAATCTTTTCAACAAGCCAATCTATACTTAGATTAGTTTCTTGAGCTTTCTTTGTTGCACGGCCTTTACACCATGTTTCCATACATCTGTGATATATACTGGAATAATCTTCTCCTCGAACGGTAATTACTTCATGAGGTTGGTATTGATATTTAGTTTCGTCTTTCGCATGAACAAGATACGCTAAACAGTTATCGTAGCCATAGCGACCAGATTTTAGTTTTTCTAAATACTCGGATTTAACACCAATAGCTAGTGCAATTTTTGAAAGAGAAGCCCCTTTTTCAAATTTTAATAAAATATGAACGTGAGTGGCTTTACTTTCAATGGTATTTTGCAACTTTTCAGAGCTCCAAACAGAATGTTTGTCCTTATCATGTTTTATAATGTACCCCTCTTTAACCAATATATCTTCTTTCTCAAGCTTTTCAATTACCATTTCCAATAAAGCTCGACAATTTCCATCTCTTGCTTCGAGAAGAGGGGCGATGTAGTCTGAAGACAGCCAATATTCTTCATCTAATTGTTGAACCAGCATTATTGCTGTCAGATTTGCTTGTTTCTTTACCATGAATAAAACTCCTTAAATTTAATAATTCTCTTAATTATTCCATCAAAATTAATAGAACAAAAATATTGTTTCTATGCTCAAAACCTTATCGTTCTTTGCTATTTTTCCTGCACGGCAGTTGACAAGCCCACTGCCGTGCAGGCGTTAGAATAGTTAAGAGTTAAATTGTGTTGATTAACGAACTACTCAAACCATGGTGTCTCAAAGAAGTGTGGGACCTCCCATTTCTTTCCTGAACCGATAATTCGAGCTAAACCTTGACCCTTTTGAAAAGAACGTTTAGGTAAATCTGCAAAACCGCTCATGAGATATTTACGTTCTTCCGCTGAATCTGCTGCCCCTCCAAGCATAATGACGGCATCAGAACAGTTCACTCTTGCCAAAGAAGGAAGAAACCCTTCTTTAGTTGCAAATTGGCTAATAGCTATAATATGGATACCAGCAGAGCCGCCAGTAGCAGATAGTCGGTTAATAGCAGTAGTCCACCGTGAAGTTATTTTCAGGTTTCTGTCTAGTTTATCCAAAGATTCAAGTGATGCATTCAAATTCCCTAGTTCATCAAAAAATATTGCTATATCAGGCATATCTTCCATTTCTAGATACTTGTCTTTACCTGCTTTATTGATTTGAACAAGGCGTTCCTCCATGATGTAACACCAGTATTCAGCACGTTCTACTATCTTTATAGGATTTGATTGGCCGTTAAACTCTTCTACATATCTGTCATGTTTAGCTGAATTAAATTCCACAATCCACCCCTGTAACAACATTAGACGAGCCATGTAGCGACCTGCTAGAACTGATTTTCCTGCACGAGTACGAGCAATAATTGACATATGAGGTACAATATCAGAATTCCATACTAGTTGTTTTGAGAGTTGTATAGAGTGTTTATCTGTTCTCATAAAATCTTTCAATGACTTGGAGTCATCTTTAACATACAGCCTTTGTGAAGTTTGTGTATCTTCGAAATAGAAAATAATAAAACTATCTCCAGCTGTTAATTCAGAACTAACAACTGCAAAGCGTTGATAGTTACCTGATAATATTCCTGACACTCGTTGCTCAAATTTTTCACAGTCAGCACGCTCCCAGTTTGCAATGTTTTCAATAGCGATATATCCTTCATTCAAATCATCATTTACCCATACCTTTATTTCAGGCATTTCGTTTCCGAAGCGTGTAATATTTGAGAGTTTCAGTACATCCGTAATTTGTTTGTCTGAAAATAAATACCTTAATCTTTTTGCGGTTTTATATGCTTTAGAAGACATGGATGGTATTTCAACATGTGAAATCTTGTCTCTTTTTCTCCAGAAGTATATTAACAATAGAGAGTTGATAAGGCTTGTGATGATAAAGAAAAATAGAGGGTAGAAGAGATAAACAGATAGAACGGTAAGATTTTGCGTTGCGAAGAAAGTCACTCCTATTAGACCCATATTTATTAACAAGGCTATGAGCATGTGCTGATAGCCTTGTAGTTTGTGAGTCTTAGTTGGAGTAATTCTTCTGTATTTTCGGTTAAACATTTCTCTGAACCACTGCTACTGAATCTGCAGCATACCATCCAATCCCGTTAGACGTCGCTCCGCCACGAAGGTTTTTGAATTGCAGAAGTGTACCGAATTTGACTTCGACTTTATTTGGTGTTTTGATGGAATATTCAAGGTCGTTTTTGGTATCTACTATAGAATACTTAAACTTCCCATCAACTTCCTCGATTGAACCGACTGAAAACACTGTTAAACTTTCCACTACATCAGTTGTGTATTCGTTACCGGTTTTTTCGCTGACTAATGTTTTTGGGGTTGTTGGTTGCTTAAGAACTTCTTCAAGAGTTCGATTCCAATTAGTTTTTGCCACGTTCATCACCTCCTTTCGATGTTTCAATACTTAAAAAGCACTTTTCTAGACGTTTGATAAGAGTATATTCCATACCAATCCGTTGTAATAGTGCATTTACGTCAGAAGAAGTGAGTATTTCATCAAAGGTTTTGTTCAAAGAAACAGAAGATAAGTCGTCTGGACTGTACCACAGTTTGTATAGTTCTTCGGGGATGTTGTTGTGACCAGGAGAATTTTTTAGAGTATAGTAAATTGTCGGTGAATAATGTATACTTCTATGTGTGTATAGTTCTTTGATGTATTCTTGTAGTTCTTCGATGTAGGATACAGTAAGTAGTTCCTTTTGTCTTGTTTGTTTTGTTTGATAGGTCATACGACCACCTCTTTCTAGATATTTAGTAGAAAAGATACAAATTTTTTTTCACATTCATTTGGCTTCTCTTACTATACCTAAATGATATCAGAGAGATTTAAAATAAACAACACCAAAAAAGGTGTATAAACGGATATTTTAAAAGGAATATAAAAGTTGCTGCTATTGTGCTTTATAAAAATAAATGGTAAGATATTTATAAGATAAACGGAACGGAGATGGAACATTATGCCAAGAAAAGCAATTAAAACTAAAGTTATTAATGGTATTACTTACTATACTTCAAACTACTTTGTAGATAAGTGTTATGTAAGTCCAAGGGTTGCTAGAAATTATTTAGAAGATTTTTCTAGTTTAGAAGGACATACAAATCCTAAACTTTATGATAAGGATACTATCAATAAGGCTATTGCTTCATACTGCTATAGTCCCAAAACAAAAGAACGTTATCAAAAGATTAAACAACAAATCATGCTTGAAGGCGAAATAGACCGAGCATATGAGGCGGAAAGCTTAATATCAGAGGATGTTTACCCTGACCCTCAAAATGATTACGCTCCAACAACCTCCGAAGAAATAGAGATAAGAAACCATAAACTATTAGTGGAAAAAACATATATACAAAAATTGCCAATAATGTTATTAAAACACTTACTTTTTATTCAGGGGTATGAGTTTGATGAAGACCAGTTTCTTTCTGACCTCGACATTTCTTTATGGGATGATAATTATAGAGATGAAAGGGAAACGCCAACTGATAAAGTATTAGAGGCTAAGGTTAGGTTGCGGTCTAATGATGGATATTTTAAATAAGATTGAATCCCATATTAATAAATTCACTTAATATGGGAAATATCTCAATATAAATAAGATATCATTTAAAGTTTATTTTAATCAGGTATTAACATTTTGATTTTGTCGTATTTTATTCAGTAGTTTACAAAAATTAAAAGGAGGATAATAATGGCTAACTCGAGACAGATTCATTTAACGAAGGCAAAAAAAGGTAAGAATGACGAATTTTACACCCAATGGTCGGACATAGAAAAAGAGGTAAATGCTTATGTAGAGTAAAATCTTAAATACTTCTTTTGAGATTCTTAAAGGACGAGATGATGGCCTTGAGGAGATAGTTAGTTTATTGAGAGAGCATGAATTAACAGAGGAAGATAAAAACCAAATTATTAGTCTTTTACAGGACTTCTTAATAAACAAGTCAAAATAATGCATTGGTTGGAGAATTAAAAGTGAATAACATCCGAGAACAAAAAAGCAAGCTAAAGCATTTATTAAACGCTAGGAAAACCGTGGCAATGAAAGACAAGACAGTCAGTCATTTTGGCTTGACTTACTTCAATCTGTTTATGAGGTGTAGACAAATTTGAATTTGTTGAACTTAGCAAGGTATAAGTTCCTATGAGATGAAGCCTATAAAATTTGTACGGATACTGTAGGGTAAGAAAAGAAATATTCCTCTATACTAAAATAAACCAAAAGAAAGGGGGAATCGAAGTGAATATTATCAAGTCATTTAACGATACGATTGATTATCTTGAAACAGTTCTTGATGATGAAATTGATGAAAAGAAAGTAACTCAATTATCCGGATATTCGTATTCAATGTTCAGTCGCTTGTTTTCTATTCTGACTGAAACAACGCTTTCAGAGTATTTAAGAAGCAGAAGATTGACGGAAGCGGCCGTTATATTAAGAAATAAGGATGAAAAAATTATTGATGTTGCTTTCAAATTTGGATATGAGTCATCAGATTCATTTGGAACAGCTTTTAAAAATTTTCATGGATTTACTCCTTCTGAGGTAAGAAATGGAAAACCATTCAAATTAGTATCACGAGTGCAGTTAGCACTAAGTGTAAGAGGAGGAAGAAGCATGAACATTACAATTCAAAAGAAACAAGCATTTACAGTTGCAGGGGTAAATGAACAAAGCATCAATTCATCATTATGTCCAAGTATCTGGGATAAGCTGTATGAAAAATATAGCCACGATGAACTTGCAAGTTTGGGAAACGGTCAAAGTGTTGGCGTTTGCCATGATGTGGAAAACCCAAGCACAATAAACTATATGGCTGGTTATATCGTTAATGATGTAGATAAAGCCACAAGTATGGGCTTAGATGTTTTGGAAGTGGAAGAAGCAGAGTATGCAGTTGTAGAATTAGTAGGAAGCGTTCCGGAGTGCATTCATAACGGGTGGAAATATGCAATGGAAGTATTCTTCCCTGAGCATGGCTATATTCATTCAGGAAAATCTGACTTTGAATATTACTATGAAGGTGATATGCACAGCAAAGACTACAAAATGGAACTTTGGATTCCGATAACTAAAGCTTAAAAACCATATTGAGATATAGCGTAAAGTAGGAGGAAATATTATGCCAAGACCAAGAACAAAAGAAGATTTAATGATTGCAGCGAAAGAAAACTATGATAAGTTGAACGTATTAATTGCTAAGCTATCTAACGAAGAATTAAACACACCTCTTGACTTTTCAAGTGATGAAAAAAAGAAAGAGGCTCATTGGAAAAGAGACAAAAATTTAAGAGATATTTTGATTCATTTATATGAATGGCACCAACTTCTTTTGAATTGGGTAGATACAAATTTAAAGGGAGTGGCAAAACCTTTTATTCCAGCTCCATATAATTGGAAAACTTATGGAGATATGAATGTCGAGTTTTGGAAAAAACATCAAAATACTTCTCTTGAAGATGCAAAAGAAATGTTTCATAAATCCCATAAAGATATTTTAGAATTAGCTGAGAGATTTACAAACGAAGAATTGTTTTCAAAAGATGTCTATAAGTGGGTAGGAGGAAGTGTACTTGGTTCGTATTTTGTAAGCACTACTTCAAGTCATTATGATTGGGCGATGAAGAAATTAAAAGCACATCAAAAAAATTGTAAGAAAAAATAAGCAGATATGGTATCTTTTTGGTAGCTAAACAGACAAAATATCTTGTTTTTTGCAAATAATACTTAAAAAGAATGTTGATTTATCAGCATTCTTTTTCATTTCAAATCAATTCTCGGAATTAGAAAGGGGGTGCCTAATAGACAGGAAATTTTGGAAGAAGCTTTAAAATGGGTTAGTAAGAATGATATTGATGTCTATATGTCAAAACATAGAAATGATACGTCTATTAATGAGTTAAAGCTATATTTTGATACTGTTATTGACTGGATTTCAAGTGTTTTTGTCAATGTAGAGTCAGAGATGCGAGGATTAGAATGGGGAAGATTATATGAGACTTATCATAATAACTCCTATAATCCTTCTAGAATTGAACAAAGGCTATCTGAATTATATGAGGATAGCGATGTTTCAAAGAAATCGGGCATTTATGAATATTTATTAAGTAAAGAAAATCCCGAATTGATAAAATTACTATCAATCCGAGCTTTTACAGAAACAGATAAGAAGTCGAAATATAGAGAACAATTAAACGAAGCTAAAAAATCAAACATCTCAAATTGTCCTGTTTGTAATACTGATACACCGTATGACCACATGACTCATATATGGGCATATAACGAAATGGCTGGTGACCATATTGTTCCATGGAGTAAAGGCGGAAAAACAGAGCGTAACAACCTTCAAATGTTGTGTAAGCACCATAATAGTTTGAAATCTAATTATTGATTAATTTTTTATAAAAGATAAATGGTGTGAACTTTTCGGTAAAATCTAGCTCAATTTGTGTATTTTCAGGATAAAATTCACACCATTCAATTGAAAGTCATTCAAATTAGATGAAATATTTCTTTCTAAAGAACGTGGGAAAACATTGATTTTAAGCGTGTATTGAAATTCATTCTAATACGATATGTTTAAACCAGGTCTTAAGAAAGCTCGTAAAGCGAGTCAGTTCTCAAAACGTTAATTTTTTACAAGTATTTATTACAAACTCAAAGCACTCTGTACATACAGGGTGCTTTTTTTGTTGAGAACTGATGATCTCAATTGACGGGGCTGTTGCTACTTTAGTAGCTTACAGCCCCGGCTGCGCCGGGCGAAGCCCTAGCCTCAAAACGTTAATACGTTGTTGGAATTTGTTACAAGATTTCAGCACTCTGTTTTTGCAGAGTGCTTTTTTTGTTGAGAATTGGCGGTCGCAATTTCCACAGCCGTTGGAGCGAAGCGACGTACGGATGTGGATGCGTACGACGAAGGAGTAGCCAATAAACGTTAATATCGTTCTATTTCGAAGACTTATTCAAAGCATCTCATTATTGGGGTGCTTTTTCTTTTTAGAGAATTGAGGTCAGTTCACATGGGTGTTGTTGCTTTAGCAACTTACAGCCATGGGTGCGACGGGCGAAGCCCTAGCTTCAAAACGTTAATACGTTGTTGAAATTTGTTACAAGATCTCAGTACTCTGTTTTTGCAGAGTACTTTTTTTGTTGAGAATTGGCGGTCGCAATTCCCACAGCCGTTGGAGCGAAGCGACGTACGGATGTGGATGCGTACGACGAAGGAGTAGCCAATAAACGTTAATATCGTTCTATTGCGAAGACTTATTCAAAGCATCCCATTTATTGGGGTGCTTTTTCTTTATAGAGAATTGAGGTCAATTTCCGTAGCCGTAGGAACGAAGTGACGTATGGATAAGGATGCGAAGGGCGGGAGGCCTAGCCTCAAAACGTTAATACGTTATTGGAATTACTTACAAGATTTCAGCATTCTGTATTTGCAGAGTGCTTTTTTTAGTGGCTCTTTGTCAAATAGTGTTGATCTAGAGTTGACGGGTAGTTTGAGGAATTATACAATAATGTTAATGGTTTAATTTTGTATATTAATGTAATTTAAATGTGTATTCATAAGGAGATATAATGAATATTTCAAATGTTGATCAAAATAGAAATGCTACGTCTAGTTGGAGTGGTTATATTCATCAAGGAAAAGTTGGTTTTTTAGTAGCGCTAAGACAATTACGATGGTGCATTGAGAATAAAAAAAATCATGAAGATTATGCTATAAGATATGAAAGTGCTGAGGATTTTGATATTGTTTATAATAAAAACGAAGTATTATCAAGGCATCAAGTGAAAGCATATATTAATGGAAATGAGAGAGAGGATTACTCAGATTTATTTAAAATACAAAAGAGGAAATTTGAAGAAAAGAAAGAAAAAATAGACACGAAAGGATTTCAGATTCATGAATTTGATGGTAAAGGAAATGCAGTACGAGAGGTGGTTCCTTGTGACGGTAGGTTCTTACATGTGATTGTGGATGTGCCAGATTTTGAACTATCCAAGGAAGAATATTTGGAAAAATATTCTGGGCGAACAAAATATACAGAAAATATTTCTGGTGTCAAACTTTATGAATATAATCAATCTGCAAAGCTGTTTTATTGCCCACTTTCTCAAGATGATAATAATGATACTATTAAAGACTATTGTGTGGCTGAGATAAAAGAAATTTTAAATCTTAGGAATAAGCTTTTAAAATATGACACTTCGCATTTTTCTCAAGTATATCAGAAATATGTAGGATCTTTGTTGGATCATAGTATAGGGAAATCGCACAGTCAATCTGATTTTCCAGAAATATATTTTGGAGAAATATTAGAGATTATAGAAGAAGAAACGCCTAAAGATGAAGTATATGAAATGAAGAATAGTTTGACATATAGGTGGGAAAAATATCATCGGGATTATGCAAGTGACATTTGTGAGGAAGATTTTAAACTTATGGATGATATAAATAATCATTTACTGTCATTGACTAAAGATGAGTTTTATGAATTTGTGAGAA